>Ga0209067_10000093_pt1 | contig 59435 bp, 47 predicted proteins | sample ColStrG_CSR_2013_FD_187199 | JGI IMG/M metagenome (GOLD analysis project Ga0209067, IMG submission 187199) | Freshwater sediment microbial communities in response to fracking from Pennsylvania, USA - Cold Stream Run_MetaG_CSR_2013 (SPAdes)... | ecosystem: Environmental > Aquatic > Freshwater >...
ACATTTCTTAGACCTTCTGAATCACTTTTGGTTTAATGGCAAATTAAAAATAGTAACAAAAATGAGACAAAAAAAAAGCCTCAAAAATGAGGCCAGTTTTTTAAAGAAAATAATATGAAATTAGCTTAAGCGAACATTCACGGCATTAAGCCCTTTTTTTCCTTGTTGAACTTCAAAGGTAACTTCATCATTCATACGAATTTCGTCTATTAAACCCGAAACGTGTACGAAAATGTCTTCATTGGAACCTTTAGTGGAAATAAATCCAAAACCTTTGGACTCATTAAAAAATTTTACTGTACCTGATTGCATTTTGTTTTATAATAAATTAAAGTACAAATCTAACATTAAATTCCTGATTCCCTTGAAATACTTACCTTAGCTTTGGAATTTTACGGCCTTATTAAAAAAACGTGAAGCAAACACCTTGATTGAAAGGAATTTAGTCTCCCGGAAAAAATTAATAAAACTTTGTAATATTCTTATGATGTTCAGATTTCCGAAAGGGAATCCATCACTTTCTTTTCCATTTCCTTCTTATATGCATCCAATTTCTCGGCCAGGAGGTTGTCCGAGCTACCTAAAATGGCTATGGCAAATAAGCCTGCGTTGGTAGCCCCATCGATGGCCATGGTAGCCACGGGGATTCCGGCCGGCATTTGAACAATAGACAAAAGGGAATCTAATCCATTTATAGAATGCGTAGAATGAATAGGAACCCCTATAACTGGTAAGGTAGAAACCGAAGCGACCATACCAGGCAAATGGGCGGCCCCACCGGCCCCCGCAATGATTATTTTTATTCCGCGATGACGGGCGTTTTTTGCATAGTCGACCATCCTTTCTGGGGTTCGATGAGCCGAAACAATGGTCATTTCATAGGCTACCTCAAATTTTTCTAAAATCTCAGCGGCTTTTTTCATGATGGGCTTATCGGAAATGCTTCCCATGATAATCCCTACTTTGGCTGATTCCATATAAACTATTTAATTAACTAATAATGGTAACGATATCCCGTATCGTACAGGCCTCCTCGTAGGCCTTTTCTAATTCCTTTCCTAAAATGGTAATATGCCCCATTTTCCTCATGGGTTTTGTTTCCTGCTTTCCGTATAAATGGACATAAACCCCTTCCTTTTGCATCACTTCCTCAAGGCCCGAATAAATAGGAGGACCAAAATATCCCTCCGCGCCCAGTAAATTAACCATAACGGAAGGGGAACGGGTGCCGGAATGGCCCAAGGGAAGATTTAATAAGGCTCGTAATAATTGCTCATATTGAGAGGTCCAGCAGGCTTCAATACTATGATGTCCACTATTATGGGGTCTGGGAGCCATTTCATTGATCCAGATTTCTCCATTTTTTAGAATAAACATTTCTACAGCCAATAATCCCACCATATCCATTTTACGGATTAATTCCTTTGCCAGGCTTTGGGCTTTCTCTTTTTGTTCCGTAGAAATTCTGGCTGGAGCGATCAGGAATTCCACCAAATTGGCTACAGGATTAAATTCCATCTGAACGGGATCATAAACGGAAATTTCCCCGGCAAGATTTCTTGCCACCAGGACCGAAATCTCTATTACCAAATCGGCTCTCGTTTCTAAAATACAGGAACCTTCCGGAAAATTTTCCAGTATTACCGCCTTAATTTCATGGGTATTTCTAATTTGCCGAACTCCTTTCCCATCATACCCTCCTTTTCTTGATTTTAATACCGCCGGCAGAAAATGGGTATAATCATGTATTTCATTTCTGGATTCGAGGAAATAGAATGGGGCCGTAGCAAAACCATTTTCCTGTAAGAACTTCTTTTGAAGTCCCTTATCCTGGATCATTTCGACAATTCGAGCCTGAGGGAAAACCTTAACTCCTTTCTTCTCCAATCGATATAAGGCCGGAACCGAAACATGCTCTATTTCCAGGGTGATAAAATCCAAATCCTTTCCGAAATTAAATACGGTTTCTTCATCCCTAAAAGACCCCTGGGTAAATGCATTGGTAAAAGGCCGGCAGGAACAGTGGCTATCAGGATCCAATACATGAATACCCAAACCATACGAAATTGCTGACTGTGTTATCATTAGGCCTAATTGCCCGCCTCCTAAAACACCTAATTTTGTTTTAGTATTTAGACTTGTATAGTCTTTCATAAAGACTCAATTTAAATTGGGGTTTTCGGGAAAATTAACCATTATGGAATATTTTGATCCCATATCCTGAACGGTTTTCCCCCATAATTCCTTTTCTGAATCAGAAAATACAAAGGAGGCCTTGGTAGAGGATACTAACCAGGAATTATGTTCAATTTCATTTTCCAACTGACCTGTTCCCCATCCAGCATAACCCATAAAAAACTTAATTTTATCTTCTGGTATAAGATTTTTTGTCAACAGAATTTTCAGGGTTTCAAAATTTCCACCCCAGAAAATACCCGGGGCAACTTCCACCCCATCACTTAAATAGTCCCCCATGGCATGTAAAAAATGTAAGGTATCATGAGCAACAGGCCCACCTGTATATACCTGGTACTCAAGACCCTCAAATCCTTCCACTAAATCGCTTAATATAAAATTCGATTTTTGATTCAAAACAAAGCCCACCGAACCTTTTTCGTTATGCTCAGTTAATAAAATAACTGATCTTTTGAAATTTGGGTCCAGCATAAACGGCTCTGATATCAGTAACTTGCCACTCGAGGGGGCCAGGCTGTTTAACATGGTTAAGGGGTAAGAGAATTGTAAATAAAAGTTAAAATAGATTAATAAACAAGTATTCTACAAAATGAAAAAAGAGTTAATAGAAAATTTACGTCAGGATTATAAAAACAGTACCCTAACGGAAGAAGAGGCCCCCAAAGACCCCTTTATTCTTTTTGAGAAATGGTTTTCAGAGGCCTTACAATCCGGTATCTACGAACCTAATGCGATGACCCTGTCCACCGCAGCACTTTCCGGCAAGCCAAGTTCCAGAATTGTCCTGTTAAAAGGCTTTGATGGAGAAAAACTTACCTTTTATACCAATTACCAAAGCCAAAAAGGAAAGGATTTGGAAGCAAATCCCCAGGTATCCCTATTATTTTTCTGGCCAGAATTAGAGAGGCAAATCCGAATAGGCGGTCTGGCCTCCAAAAACTCCGGGGAAGAAGCCAGGCAATATTTTCAATCCAGACCTAGAGGGAGCCAATTGGGTGCCCTTGCTTCTCCGCAAAGCCAAATTATACCGAATAGAGAGTTTCTGGATCAAAAATGGAAGGAACTGGATCATCAATATCAGGATAAGGAAATTCCTAAGCCGGAAAACTGGGGTGGTTATCATGTTCATCCCTATGAATTTGAATTTTGGCAAGGCAGAACGAGCCGCTTACATGATAGGATTTGTTATAATTTTCAGGAAAGTATCTGGACAAAATTCCGAAAAGCTCCCTGATTGTATGCTTTAGAATAGAGTATTTTCCAGGAAGATTTTTTAGCCTGACCATTACATGTTTAAACATGCTTATGGAGGTTTATGCCCAATTAAATTTTACGATTATAGGAACAAATAAAATATGGTATACGTATGTACCATATACATAAATTATTCTACATTTGCAACACTTTTTTGACATCGGTTGGAATTATATAGTGAATTTCCTTTACTTATATAATTAAAAAATTGATTTCCATTAAGTTATATAAAACAAAAAATTATGCAGATAGATCATAAAAAGGTAACGGCTGCCGGATTATTAGTTACCCTGGGAATCATATTCGGAGATATTGGAACCTCTCCCTTGTACGTTTTTGGGGCTATAGTAGGCGAAGGTCGAAAAATTACCGAATTATTGGTTTACGGTGGAATTTCCTGCGTTTTTTGGACCCTTACCTTACAAACTACAATTAAATATATTCTTTTAACCCTGCAGGCCGATAATCATGGTGAGGGAGGCATATTTTCCTTATATGCCTTAATACGTCGGTACGGTAAATGGTTGGTGTGGCCTACCATAGTAGGGGCTGGTACCTTATTGGCCGATGGGATTATAACCCCTCCTATTTCTGTTTCTTCCGCAATTGAAGGTCTTCAATTGGTAAAAGGGCTGGAGCATATTAATACGGTCCCAATTGTGGTAGTCATTCTTACTTTATTATTCTTTTTTCAGAAATACGGAACCAAATTGGTAGGAAGTTCCTTCGGTCCCATCATGTTTGTCTGGTTTGCTATGATAGGTATCATTGGCTTATTACAAATTATGCCACATCCGGAAATTTTACGCGCATTAAACCCCTATTATGCAGCCAAATTATTAATGGAATATCCCCATGGATTTTGGCTATTGGGTGCTGTATTTTTATGTACCACAGGGGCTGAGGCCTTGTATTCCGATTTAGGTCATTGCGGCAGGGAGAATATCCGGATAAGCTGGATCTATGTAAAAATTACCCTAATTCTGAATTATTTAGGCCAGGGAGCCTGGATTATGCAAAAAACAGGGGTTTTAGGTGGTCTAAATCCTTTTTATGAAATTGTTCCCCATAGCTTTTTAGTTCCTGCTATTTTAATAGCTACTGCTGCCACCATAATTGCCAGCCAGGCCTTAATTACGGGTTCTTTCACCCTGATTTCTGAGGCAGTAAGTTTGAATTTCTGGCCCAGAATTGCTATAAAGAATCCTACCGATATGAAGGGACAGATTTATATTCCCAGTGTGAACTGGATTTTATGGTTCGGTTGTATTGCAGTTCAATTATATTTTCAGAAATCTGATAATATGCAGGCGGCCTATGGATTTTCTATAACGATTGCCATGTTAATGACCACCATTTTATTAAGTCGATACCTGCTTTATGTAAAAAAAGTGCCCATATTTTTGGTGGCCCTATTCCTTTTAATATTCTGTACGGTGGAAGGCTCTTTCTTTCTTGCCAATGCAGCCAAAATCCTGCAAAGGTGGATGTTCCTGATTTTTGAAGTCGGGATCATTGGAACCATGTGGATTTGGTATAAAGCCAGAAAAATCAATAATCGATTCCTCCATTTTGTGAATATATCTGAAAATATGCCTTTAATCCTGGAATTAAGTCAGGATACCAATATTCCCAAATATGCTTCCCATTTAGTTTATTTAACCAAGGCCAATAATGATTTTGAAATTGAGCAAAAGGTCCTGAACTCCATATTTGCTAAAAAACCAAAAAGAGCCGATGTGTACTGGTTTCTTCATATTGACAGAACGAACGAACCCTATACCATGGAGTATAGCGTAAACCAGATTGCTCCCCATACCATTATCAAAGTAAACCTGAAACTTGGTTTTAGAGTTTCCCCTAGAGTGAATGTGTTTTTCAGGAATGTGGTCGAGGAAATGGTGCGAAATGGAGAGATTAATTTGGACGTAAAATACGAGCCGGAAAATCATTATAATACCAGCCGGGACTTCAAATTCATTGTTTTAGAGAAATTCTTGAGCTATGAAAACGAAATGCAACTTCGCGAAGGCATAATTTTGAAATCCTATTTCATGATAAAGAAACTGGGACAATCAGACGAAAAAGCCTTTGGTTTGGATACCTCCGATGTGATTGTGGAAAAAGTACCTTATGTAGTGAAAGCGGCCACCCAGGTAGCCATGAAGAGGGTTAAGGGCCAGGATCATTATGTGCTTAACGAGGATTAAGCATGTTGATTAAGGAAATTCCTGTTTCAGAAACCTACGAATTAAGACATGCTGTTCTTAGACCAGGATTCCCTAGAAATACGGTTCATTACGAACAGGATCGATTGGAGGGGGCCTTTCATTTAGGTGTTTTTGAGGGAGACATCCTAATATGCATAGGCTCCTTCTATAAAATGGCGCATATGGATCCTTCCGTAGCGGCCAAGATCCAGACTCATTTTACTGAATTTGATCCTTTTCAAACCGATAAAATTTACCAATTAAGAGGAATGGCTACCCTATCCGAATATAGATCCAAAGGAGCAGGATCCCTACTTTTAACTTCCGCTAAAAATATCCTGAAAGCAAAGGGGGTCTCTTTATTATGGTGCAATGCCCGAGAAATTGCTTTTCCCTTCTATCGTAATCTTGGCTTTATAGAAGTTGGAGATTTTTTTAATTCGTATACCATCCCCCATAAGGTGATGTTTAAGCGAATAAGCTAAGCACTTTATCCCCTGTTGGTCAGGCAAATTTTAAACCAGAAAAGGATTAAAATCCTTAATAGGTTTTTACCATAAATATAAAATCTTCAATTTTCTCCGTCTTTTGAGCACGGGTTAATCCTGCCAGTGAATTTTGTTTATGGCCCTTTACAGGATTTAAAATATTATGCAACAGGGAGTCTACCTTCGGATCTTTGGCTAATTCATATAGGCAAGTGGAACGAACCGCAAAAGCCACTCCATCGGCCATATTTTGTTTGGCACTTAAAATGCCAATAACATTTCCTTTACTATCCAAAACAGGTCCACCACTATTACCGGGGTTTACCGCCATGGAAACCTGGTAATTCAGGGTATCGCCTTCGTATCCGGTGGCGGCACTTAAATACCCTTCCGTATAAACAATTTCATCCCTTGGATAGCCCATGGTGAAAACAGGCTCACTTAATTTGGGCTTTTGATTGGATAAAATAAAAGGAGACTTGGCATTCATTTTAAAGGAGGAATCTTCCACCTTTAAAATGGCCAAATCGTAGGCTTTATTGGTATAAACAACCGTAGTTTTAAAGGAAGTTCCTTTTCTGTTTTCAATGTTTACCGAATCGGCCCCATCCAGAACATGGAAATTGGTAATCAAATAGCCCTTGGAATCCAATAAAAACGCGGTTCCTCCATATTCGGCACTATTTTTTGAAGGCAATGAATTTATTTTCTGGGTAGAAAGAATCTTAACATATTCTCTTCTCAGGGCAGTAATCTGGTTGCTTTGTCCCACCAGCTTTTCCTGGCTCAAATGATGCAGGGTAAGGGAAACGGCTAATACCCCCATCGAGGCGGCAATGGCCACTCCTACCCTGTAACGCTTCCATAAAACATATAATCTGGAATGCTGGGGCTTTAAATCTTCCAGTAAATCTTGAATAGAAATATCGTCATGAAACCGATTCAGCTGGGCTTTCAAACGGGCCTGCTCACCATATTCATTTAATAAACCCAGGAAAAACTTTTGCTGGCCAACTTTCTCCTGAAGCGATTCATCATTTTGTAATAATAATTCAAAATGCTTTTTCTCCTCTTCACTCATTTTGCCGGTAATATACCTTTCAATCCAATCTAGCACTTCTTTTTCCATATCCATAATGGCTCCAATATATACCTATCCTATACGGACGGTTTGTTTTCTTTTGAATAATCTATAAAAAATATTTTTTTCAGCCTTAACAAACATTTGTATTTCTGGTTTTTTGCATTTTCCGCGTTGGTATAGCCGAATTTTTCGGATAAATCCTCCATGGATAAACCATCCATATAAAAATCTTCTAATAAAGCCTTACAAGGTTGGCCAAGCTTTTCTAAGGCGCCCTGTAAAATTTTAAAATGTTCCTCCTTCTCCACCAGCTTTCCCAAATCATCTTCAAGAGGTATATTTTCTTCAAAATCCCGGATAACGGTCGTCTTTCGGTATTTGGAATTTAATTTCTTTAACCACAAACGTCGGGCCACAGAATAGATATAGGTTTTAAGTTTGCTGTTTAACTCAAAACTTCCTTCCTGTATTTTATTGTAAAGAACGATAATGGACTCCTGATAAATATCTTTTGCATCCTGCTCATTTCCGCTGTTCTGAATGATAAATTGCAGAACCATAGGGAAATGTAATTTATAAAGCTTTTCCAATAACAGGCTTGAACGATTCTTTAATCCTTCAACAAAATCTGCATCCGAGAGCTCCTGCGTTATAATTTTCTTCAGCACTTTTAATACAAATTTTGGTAAATAGTAACCCCAATAATAAAACTTTTTTTTGTGGGTTACCTTTTCAAATCCGAAGGTATTAATACCAAATTAACAAAAACGCCAAAACCCCAAAAAATGAAAAAAATGTTCAAATTAAGCGCTATCGCTTTAGTTGTTTCCTTGTCTTTAGCTTCTTGCAACTCTGCTGCTACTGAAGCAAAAAAAGTTGATTCTACTGCAACTGCTGTAGCTGATTCTGGTGCTAAAATGGTTGATTCTGCTAAGAAAATGGTAGATACTGCTAAGAAAATGGTTGATTCTGCAAAAAGCAAAATGGGCAAAATGGCTGATTCTGCTAAGAAAAAAATGTAATTCTACATTCCTCTTAAAAAAAGCGATCCAGGAAACCGGATCGCTTTTTTTTTGTCCCAAAATTTTATTCTCTATCCAATAAGCACATGTACAATATTCCAGGTTAGCCTTATACGGCATTTTAAATCTCTTTTTAACACTTTTTTAAAACAGCGAATCCTACTTTATTTCGTTTATTTTAGAGGATAGATTCCCTCCGATTTGGAAAAGGGTCTTATTTTATAAAGTCCAAACATTTTAATGTCAAAATCCTTTCCCTTATTGAATACATGGGAATAGCATTATGGAAATAAGGAAAAGTCCATTGGAACGAAAATATTACGCTTGGCTGCTATTTATTTTGCCATTCTTTTATTTATCAGCCTGTAAAAAATCAAATCCCATAATTCCTTCCACAAATACCGTCACCAAATCCAATGCTCCCTTTACGAATATTTATATAGGAGGATTTGAAAGAAATAATTCCCCCTATTATGCTGCCGAATATTGGTTAAACGGAAATGCCTATAAGCTCTCCGTAAGCAATGCCAATAATTATCTACTAGATCTGGCTATTAGTGGTACGGAGGTATATGGGGCCGGATATCAAAACGACCTTTCCGGTGCGTTTACCCTGGCAAAATATTGGTCAAATGGACAAGGCATTCTCCTGGGGAATCCCAACCAGAATTCTGCTGCTTTCGCCATTTGCCTATCAGGATCGGATATTTATGTAACGGGTCAATCTTTCTCATCGGCAGGCATTCCGGAGGCCATTCTTTGGAAAAATGGGCTGAGCACGCTTCTTTCCAATTCAACCTTAGGTTCATCCGGGAACGCCATAACCCATATAGGAGAAGAAATTTTTATTGGAGGAAATAATGGTAACCATATGGGTTATTGGAACAGGGATCAATTTTTTCCCATTAATGAAAACCCTTTTGGAAATTCCTATGGTTCTTATCAAAATATCAATGCCATTCAGATTCAAGGTAATAATATCTATTTAGGGGGGGTAACCGATACTCTACCCGGGCAGGAAAAGGCAGCCTACTGGAAAAATGGTAATATAAATTTATTACCCGATAGCTCTGTAAATTCCGGTGTATTATGTATGGTCCATTCCGGATCGGATGTTTATGCAGGGGGTTATCGGTTTAACGCAAATCATGTATTTCAGGCCTGTTATTGGAAAAACGGACAATTAGTTTCCTTAACCAATGGAACCTTCGAATCGATGGTTATTGGGATGGCGGTAGATGGATCTGATGTGTATGCGGTTGGCTATGAATTGAATTCAAATGAAATAGGGATTGCTAAATATTGGAAAAATGGGCAGGAGTATCCCCTTACCGATGGCTTACATGATGCAAAAGCTACCTGCATAGTCATTACTAAAAACTAAAAAAGGGCTTGTCCCTAAGCCCAAACCCTTTTATAACAGGTAGCAATTTTAATGAATGGAAATACCTAATGCTGGAGAATGAGTAGTTCTATTGTAATGAATTATCGTATTCTGAACTGGTACCGGGTGCCGAAGCTAAAAAAGGAACCACCGGTGCCAAAATTCGAAGAAAACCGAACAAAGGGATCAAATCCTCCCGCCGAATAGCCTAGGGACGGGGAAAAATCAAATGCGGTGCCTGCCGAATTACTTATCCCTACCAATACACCAAATTCCAAATCGGTATGCAGGCCCTTTGATACATAATATCTACCTCCTACCAGGAAAGGAAGATCTATGGTAGATTTTGTATTGAATTGAAATCCCTCAATATTAATGGTTTTAGCGGTAAAAATATTGAGTCCCGATCTGGCAAGAATACTAAATGCAGATCTTTTTATAGGAAACTGAGCCTGGGCATTTAACCCAAATCCAATACCTACATCCTGCGATGCCGTGCCCACTGGCAATAGAACGGAAAACTCAGGCGCAATCGTTTGTTTTACTCTTTGTGCCTGGATAGTTAAACCAAAAACAAATAGAAAAATAATTAAGGAGGCGGTAAGTTTAATTTTCATGGTTTCATGTTTAGTTAAAATGTAAATATTTTGGTTGATTTATACTCAAAGTTTCAAATCCTATCATACTGGAACAATACTTAATTTGTAGTAGATGGTTATTGGGCATAATTCTACCTTCCTACAAAAGCGTAAGGCCCAAACCCGTATGGGGAACAAAAAATTAAGGACTCTGGAAAGAAGGTGGGATTACCTCTTGATCCAAAGAGGAATATCAACCAGGGAAATACATTTTATGTAAAATAAAAAGGGACCCTATATTCTGGAATGGATAGGGTCCCCTTTTATCTGAAATAAGGCATTTATAATTTAAACTGGTATCGCGCACCAAAACTAAAAGAGGAAGTACCTGACTGAAAACGGGTATTAAAACGGACCAAAGGGTCAAAGCCTCCAAAAGAATAACCTATGGCGGGTGCAAAATCAAATACCGTGGAGGCTCCACCCGAAACCCCTATAAAAACCCCGGATTCCAAATCGAGGTGAAACCCATTGGCCACATAATATCTGCCGCCCAGTAAAAAGGGAATGGCTACCCCAGTGGCAACATTTATCGTATAAATCCCAGCATTCAGGGTCTTACCAGGAAAGATATCGACCCCAGAACGAAGCAGAAAATCGAAATTGGATTTACCCAATGGAAACTGGTCCTGAATATGCAAGCCATAGCCAAGATTGTAAACCTGGGAGGCAAGTCCAATAGGTAGGTTCAACGTTAATTCGGGAGCTATACTTTTTTGATTGCTTTGACTATAAGTCAAATTACCCAGAAAAACGAATCCAAAAAATAAGGCCAGAAAAAATTTCAATTTCATATCGTGAGAGTTGGATGGATTAAAGCTAAAGGGAATATTATTTTAACCGGAATTGGTAACGCGCTCCGAAAGAGAAAAAAGATCCACCTGTGGAAAAACTGGTCGATAATCGGACAAAAGGATCAAAGCCTGATACAGAATATCCCACCGAAGGAGCAAAATCAAATGCAGTAGTGGTGCCACCACTAATACCCAGTAATACACCCAATTCCAAGTCGGAATGGAAGCCATCGGCAATATAATACCTGCCACCAATTAATAATGGAATATCCAATGAAGTGCCGGTAGAAAAGGTACCGTACCCATAATTATACGACTTCCCGGTAAATAAATTCAATCCCGATCTAGCCAAAACACTAAAATTGGATTTTTGAACAGGAAACTGAGCCTGGGCATTAAATCCGAACCCAATGCCAACACCATTGGAAGCGGCGCCAATCGGTAAATTGAGGGCAAATTCTGGGGAAATGGTTTTCTCATTGCCTTGTGCAAAAGCGGTAAAGCCAAAAACCATTAATAAAAGGAATAGGGAGGTAAAGAATTTCAATTTCATGGAGCTTTGTTTAGGTGAATGCAAATTTAAACCTTAGGCTTTTTTTTATGGACCGTTTTTCGTAAAACCGTTTTTTTCTTTTAATCCCGGTCAAAAACAAGGTTTTTGTGGAAAACTAAAAAGGGCTGCCTTTATAAAAAAGCAGCCCTTTATTGAAATTTAATTAAAATATTATGGGATTGGAGCAAGTTCCGGGGTTCCTGTAAGGGGATTCTCCCGTTCCGGATGAATACCTTCCAATGGATGACCTTTCCATTTGGCCATCATTCTGGAAATGGATAAATACATTACCGGTACAATAATTAGGGTTAGGAAGGTTCCAAACACCAAACCAAAAATCATGGTCCAGGAAAGAGGTCCCCAGAAGGCCACATTATCGCCTCCAAAATAAATATGAGGGTTCAAATCACTGAAAAGAGTGGCAAAATCTATATTAAACCCTACGGCAAGAGGTATTAATCCTAAGGTAGTCGCAGAGGCCGTCAGGATTACAGGGGTCATACGGGTTCGACCCGCCTCCCGAATAGCGGCAACGGTTTCCATTCCCTGAGAAATTAGAAGATCGGTAAATTCTACCAATAAAATCCCGTTTCGTACCACAATACCTGCCAGGGAAATTATCCCAATACCGGTCATAATAATGGATATCTCCATTTTGAATAAACTGAATCCAATCAATACGCCAATTACCGATAGAATAATTTCACTGAGGATAATTAGAGGCTTCCAAACCGAATTGAACAAGCTTACCAGGATAATAAAAATTAGGCCCAGGGAAACCATCAGGGCTGTTCCCAGGAATTTCGCATTATCGGCCTGGTCCTCTTGCTCACCGGTTAGCTTAATCGTGATACCATCCGGTTTTGAAAATTTCGGTATCATCTTATTGATTTGACCTACAATATCATTGGCATTGAACCCGCTTAAAACATTGGAAGAAATGGTTACCAACCTTCTTTGGTTTTTCCGGTTTATGCCCCCATAGGTATTGGAATATTCTACCGTGGCTACCGAAGAAATTGGGATGGCCCTGATCTGACCTCCCAAATTCATATCCCGGAAAATAATTTTCTGATTTAATAAATCCTGAACATTGTTTCTTTGGTCCACCCGGAAACGAGCATATACCTTATGCTCTTCCTTTTCATCTTTCACCCGGGATACTTCATCCCCAAACACGGCATTCCGAATTTCAGATCCAATTTGACCGGTCGATAAGCCCTCTCTTCGCGCCTGCTCCCTGTCCACATTAAAAACCAATTGGGGCTTATCAGCATCGAAATCCGATTTTAATTCTTCTATTCCGCCAATATGGGCCGAATCCACGTATTTCTTAAAACGGGTGGATGTTTTGATTAAATCCTCAAAATTATCCCCTACAATTTCAATATTAACCGGCTTCCCCGTGGGTGGACCATTATTTTCCTGATCTACCGAGACCTGGGCACCGGGAATTCCTTTAACAGCATCTCTTATTTTATCCAGGTAAATTCTGGAAGATATCCCATTCCGCTTACCAAATTCTACGAAAGCTACGGTCACTTTTCCCAACTGGGGCTGGGCATCGAAACTATTAAATTGATCTTCACTCGCTCCCACGGAAACGTTCGAGATAATGGATTTTACCAATGGATTATGGTCTCCAACAACCTTAAACACCCTATCCTCCACAATCCTGGTTAGCGAATCGGTATATTTTTGGTCCGTACCAATAGGAAGTTTCAAATAGGTATAAATAAAATTTGGATCCGATTTAGGGAAAAATACCACGGATGGTTTACGAATGGCCGTGAAGGCAATACTGAAGAAGAATAAAAGCACTACGCCAATCAGGGTAAGGGCTGGATGAATACCTTTTAAAAACCAGCCTAACATATGGGAATACCCATCCTGAACCTTGGGCCATACCGAATTTTGAAATCCCCTGATAACTTTTGCCAGGAAAAATTTATGAAGGGAATAGATTAAAAAGGCAAATACCAGGAAATTACCCATTCCCTTGGCCTTAAAGACGTAAAAGATCAAAGAAAGGGCGCAGAAAATAATCGCCGTGATCCAATAACCCTTATTTGCTTTGCCTTCATTCTCCTCATCTTCATGGGTATGGGGCTTCATGAAATCGACCGCAAAAACCGGGTTAATGATATACGCTACAAACAGAGAGGCAAGGAGGGTAATAATTAAGGTAATGGGTAAAAAGAACATAAACTTCCCTACCACGCCTTGCCAGAAAGCTAATGGAATAAATGGGGCCAGAGTCGTTAAGGTACCGGAAAGTACCGGTATAAATATTTCCCCGGCAGCTGCTTTGGCGGCCTTTTTAATAGGCACCTTGCCATTATTAAATATCCTATGGGTATTTTCAATAACGACAATGGCGTCATCCACCACAATTCCCAAGGCAAGAAGGAAAGAAAATAATACAATAAAGTTCAACGTGAATCCAATACTAGGCATTAATAAAAAGGCCACAAAACAGGAAAGGGGAACCGACATCGCCACGAAAATGGCATTGGTAGCCCCCATAAAAAACATCAGGATTACGGTTACGAGTATAAATCCAATGACGATCGTATTGATTAAATCATTCAGGGTACTTCGGGTACTTTCCGATTGGTCCCCGGTAACGGTAACCACCAGATCCTTTGGAAGGGTGGTTTTTTTCATGTCCGCCAAAATGGAATTAATCTGATCCGAAGCATTAATTAAGTTCTCTCCACTCCTTTTAATAACATTCAGCGTGATGACATTTTTCCGGTTTAAACGGGCATAGCTTTGTTTCTCATGGTACCCATCTACCACCTCGGCAATATCCTTGATAAATACTCGGGCTCCGGTGGCTGATGTGATCACAATATTCTTAATATCCTCGGGGTTAGGATATTCCCCATTTACCTGGATAGTTCTTTTTAAACCATCCACACTAATTTCACCACCGGGTACATTGATATTTTCATAATGAACGGCATTAAAAATATCATCGAATGTAATATTTGCGGCCTCCATTTTATTTTTATCCAGGTTAATCTGAATTTCTCTTTCCAAAGCCCCAATCAAATCCACCCTTCTTATTTCCTTGACCTCCTCAATTCTATCTTTTACCAAATCGGCATATTTCTTGAGCTTGTCCAATCCATAATCCCCTGAAATATTTACGTTCATAATGGGCTGTTCAGACACATCAATATCCCGGACATCCGGCGGGGCAGGTAAATTATTGGGTAAATCAGGCTTAGCTCGATCGACCGCATCTTTTACCTGGGTCTTGGCATAATCAACCTTCACATCGGTATTAAACTCCACAATAATATCCGAAAAGTCCTGAACGGAATGCGAAGTCACTTTTTTAATGCCTCCAATGGACTTAATCTGTTTTTCAATCTGTTTGGTCACTAAATTCTCCATATCCTTGGGAGAGGTTCCCGGATCGGCGGTAAGCACCACAATTTGTGGAAATACCACCTGAGGAAACTGTTCCTTGGGAAGGGATATATAGGAGAATATACCGGCAAGCGTAATAATTACCGTAAGTACATATATACTTATCTTATTGTCGATGGCCCAACTGGATGGGCCAAACTCCTTACCTAGTTCGTCTTTCATTGTTTTCTAATTAATTTGAAATGAATTGGTTTAGAAACTTAGGGGAGCTCCGTCGGTTAATCCCTGGTAGCCCACGGTCACTAAAAGATCCTGGACCTTTAATCCTTGCTTTACCTCAATCATATCGCCCTGGATTAATCCCGTCTTAATAAGTTTTTTCCTCGCAATTCCATGACCGGGCGAATTACCTTTCTCAATCACATAAACGAAACTACCTTCCTCGGAATTTTGAACCACATTGACAGGAATCACCATAGCATTCGGATTATGGTAGTCTTGAATTTTAAAGATGGCAATCATATTAGGCTTAATTCCGGTCTCCCCCTGTAATTTGGTTTGAACGGTAAAGGTTCTGGTTACCGGGTCAATAACCGAGGAAACAAAGCTAATTTTAGCTTTGACCATTTTTCCTGCATCGGGAAAGCTTAAATTTACCTGGGAGCCCACGCCTACCTGGGATATATAATTCTCCCCTAATCCTGCCGTTACCTTAATCTTATTGGCGTTCACAATTCTAAACTGAGGGGCTCCTATAGCCGCCATCTGACCTACACGAGCCATAACCTGATCTACCGTACCGGAAATAGGAGATACAATATTGGTTTGGGATAATTGATCCTGCAAAACGGCCATGTTTTTTTCCAGATTCTCCTTCGAGTTCTTGGCTTGTAAATACTGAACCTCGGTTCCTATTTGCTGATCCCATAAATTCTTTTGTTTCTGGTATAAAATAGTAGCTAAACTATATTGAGATTTCAATTGTTCAAGATTACCTTTTAATAATTGATTATCAATCCGGGCCAAAACCTGGCCCTGCTTAACCGCCTGGCCTTCGGTTACATTCACCTCGGTAACAATCCCCATAGTTTTTGGATTCACTTCAATATTTTGATCGGATTCTACTTTTCCTTGCACATCGATGGTATGCACAAAATCCTTGGTCATCAAAGGAGAAAAGGAAACCTGGCTATACCGAATCTGGGATGTATCTCCACCCACCAATTTCTGAAGCCTTTGGATAGAGTCATTTAAAGCATTTGCTTGATTTTTAAACTCTTCCAACTTGGTTTTAGGGTCTTTGGCTTGATTACAGGACCATAAAGCGAGGAAAACAAAGAGTACAAAATAGGCGGATGGGGAATTCGTTTTCATATGTTGATTTTCTTGGGTAGGTTCTAAGTGTATAAAAGGCATCGATTTTTTAATTAACAGCCAAAATTCCCATGGACTTATCTAAATCCACTTTAGAAATCAAGGCATTAAATAATGCGTTCAAATAATTTGTTTCGGCCGATTTTAAATCGGTTTCGGCGGTGGTTACTTCCAAACTGGAACCAATACCCTGTTCGTACTTAATTTTGGTTACCCGGTAAATTTCCTTGGATAATTCCCTGTTCTTTTCCTGGGTTTTTAAGTCTTCCAGATTATTTAAATAGGCTACCCGGGAATTTCGCAAATCCAATTCCAGGGCCCTTCCCAGATCATTCAAATCATTTTCCGATTTTTTCAGGGTTAATCGGGCCTGCTGTATCCGGCTAGAACGTTCAAATCCACTAAAAATAGGGATACTTATGTTCAGACCCAAATAGGATTGGGGGTATTTGGTATCGAATAAATGGCTGAATTGTCCATTTTGATAAGCTAATCGATATTCCGCCACTCCATTTAGGGTAGGCAACATGGTAAACCGGTTTCTTTTTAAATCCAATTGATATAAATGAACCTGGGTGCTTTGCAAAGAATATTCGATACGTTGTTTTGGATCGTTGGAAGTGGTATCGACCACTTCCGGAAGGCTTAAATTTTTAACATCCTCGTCTAAAACCAGGGTATTTTCCAGGGGCATTCCCATTTGGTATTTTAGGCTATATAAGCTTAACTCCAATAATCGGGTAGCTTTTAACTTTTGGGTAATAATGGTGTTCAACTGGACTTCTATTCTTTGTAAGTCTATTTTCTCCACCAATCCATTCGAAAATAAAGCCCTCGTATCGGATAAATTCTTGGAGAGCCTGGAAATATCGGACTCCAGAATCTGAATCTGCTCCTTAACCACCAGGACATTATAATAGGCTTTGGAAACATTCACAGCAGTTGTAATCTTACTCTGGGTTAAGCTTTTGGTGGAAAGTTCCTTATATACTCTCGCCGCTTGCAATCCAACAAGGTAGGTCCCATCAAACAGGATCTGGTTTAAGTCCAGGGAAGCATATGCGGTATTTTTCAAACCAAAGGCTACCGGGGTATAGACAGTTGGGCCGGTGGGCACCTGAATAACCTGACCTGATGAATTCTTAACCCCCTGATTATTCAAAACCCCATATACCAGGGGACTGATAAAATCGGGAAATAAGGTAATTGGTATCTTAGGAAAATAGGTATAATTTCCTGAAGCATTTATTTGAGGAAGGCCAATGCCAGTAGTTTCCTTCACTTTTGCTTTGGCAATTTCTACATCCAAACTGGAATTGGCCATGATCTTTTGATGCTTATAAGCATATTCCAGACATTGATTTAAATTCAGGTGAACATCATGGGGCTCCTGGGTTGCCGTGGATACCCTCAGGCTATCCTGGGCCCTGACGAAAAAGCAATTTCCAAGGAAAAAAATCAATACGATTAGTTTATTCATAGAATTATAGGCTAGGTATAGGTTTAGATGCTTCAGAACGATAATGATTTAATAAAATAAGACCCCTTTCATTGCAAATCCCTCTCAGAAACATATTCTGTATTTCTGGAAGAATCTTTGTCAGGTTAAATTTTTCCTGTGGAAAATGATTGGGATCGAAACAAAGATCCATGGTTAAAAAATGGATTTTCGTTACCAGGGCAATTTCAAGGTCAGGTCGAAAAATATTCTCATCCATGCCTCTTTGTATCATTCTTTCAATTTGGAAAGTAATAGTTTCTTTTTCAAAATCCTTTACCTTACTATTTACCGCTGGGTAATACTTCTTTAAATCATGAAAAACAGAAGGACTCATCTTCGTAAACATGGTCACAAAATTTTTCTCATTCATTAAACTTTCCTCAATGGCATTTTTTGCCAGGCCAGCAATTTTCTCCATGGAAATACATAGCTGTCCCAGGAAATTTTTGGTCCATTGATTCACCAAATCATCCTTATTCTCAAAATACTGGTAAATGGTCTTCTTTGAAATTCCCATTTCCCTGGCAATATCATCCATAGTTATACTCCTTAATCCATATTGGGAAAAAAGCCTATCTACTTCTGTTAAAATCCTTTCTTTCAAAATTGAACCTTTAAATGATAAACGTAAGAAACTAAACTTATTTCTTAAGTTTCCGCAAAACTAAAGAAACTTTTTACATATCCAAAGTTTCCGCCCTTTTTTCATTTGTTTTTTCTGTTTTTCCTTTTCACCTTTATAAACTATGTTGGAAAAGGATAAATCGGAATTTGCCTTGCATGCGCTTTCCCCATTGGATGGACGGTATTCACAAAACACCCAGGATTTAAGTCATTATTTTTCGGAATTTGCCCTTATTCGATATCGTATTCAGGTAGAAATTGAGTATTTCTTAGCCCTTGCCCATATTCCCTTGCCTAGCTTGAAGACACTGGAGAAAAATGAGAAGGTAAAAACCAACCTTAAAAAAATATACCAGGAATTTAATACCGAGGAGGCTTTAAAAATAAAAAGGCTGGAAAAGGTCACCAATCACGATGTTAAGGCAGTAGAATATTATATAAAGGAAAAATTATCTGATTTGGGCCTTGAGAAATATTTGGAATTTATTCATTTCGGCTTAACCAGTCAGGATATAAACAATACGGCTATTCCCCTTCTTTTTAAAGATGCACTGGAAAATAGTATTATACCCCATTTAGATCAAATTATTAAAGTATTACGTTTCCGGGCAAACGAATGGGCCCATATTCCCATGTTGGCTTATACCCATGGACAGGTCGCCTCTCCTACCAGAATGGGTAAGGAAATGATGGTATTTGTTGAGCGACTGGAAGGACAATTAGAGAATTTAAAAAAACTGCCTCATTCGGCTAAGTTTGGTGGAGCAACCGGGAATTTCAATGCCCATAGCATAGCCTATCCGGAACAGGATTGGAAAAGATTTGCCGACGTATTTATCCAGGAAAAATTTGGTTTAAAGAGATCCCAGTATACTACGCAAATTGATAACTATGATCATTTGGCTGCGCAATTGGATGCTTTAAAAAGAATTAATACGATTTTAATGGATCTATGCCGGGATATTTGGCAATATATTTCCAAACATTATTTTGGTCAGAAAACCATAAGCGGTGAAATAGGCTCTTCGGCCATGCCCCATAAAGTCAATCCCATCGATTTTGAAAACGCAGAAGGAAATCTGGGTTTAGCCAATGCCCTGTTTGAGCATTTATCGGCTAAATTACCCATTTCAAGATTGCAAAGAGATTTAACCGATAGCACCGTTTTACGAAATTTGGGGGTTCCCCTGGGGCATTCCTTAATTTCTTTTAAATCCATTTTAAAGGGATTTGAAAAATTAATCTTAAATGAATCGGTTATTTCCGAAGATTTGGAGAATAATTGGGTGGTAGTATCGGAAGCCATACAAACCATTCTTCGCAGAGAAGGGTATCCGGAGCCTTATGAGAAATTAAAGGAATTAACCCGAGATAATAACCGGATAGATAAATCCGCCCTGCATCAATTTATTGAGAGTTTACAAATTTCAGAACCTGTTAAGAAAGAATTAATGAACATTAGTCCATTTAATTTTACCGGTATTTAATCATTGTCCCAGAACCCCTTTTCTATGCCTTCCAGATTTTTAAAAATTTCCTTATGGGGAATTTTCCTGATCCTATCCCAAAACAGCACGGCCTCCATATCCCCCCTGAATCCCATTAGCCTTGAAAATTATACCGCTCAGGATTCACTTTTGGACCTTTACCGGGAATCTGCCTTGAAAGTCAACGACCTGGTAAATACCCGATTGGATGTTCATTTCGATTATGCTCGGCATTATTTAAACGGTAAGGAATGGATTAGTCTAAAACCTCATTTTTATCCTACCGATTCGCTTAGCCTGGATGCCAAGGGTATGGATATTCATTTTATTGGTTTAATAGAAGGCAATACCCGGCATAAATTAAACTATGAGTACAAAAACGATTTGATTAAGATTCATCTTGGAAAAACCTATAAAAACGGACAAATCTATACGGTCTATATAGAATATACCGCGAAGCCGGATGAAATTAAGCAAAAAGGGAGTGCCGCCATTACTTCTGCAAAAGGATTGTATTTTATCAATTCTGATGGTAAAAATCCCGATAAACCCATTCAAATATGGACCCAGGGAGAGACAGAATCCTCTTCCTGTTGGTTTCCTACCATCGATAAGCCTAATCAGAAAACAACGGAAGAAATATCCATGACGGTTCCGTCAAAATACGTTTCATTAAGCAATGGACGCCTTGTTTCCCAGAAAAAGAATTTGGATGGGACCCGAACGGATACCTGGAAAATGGATTTACCCCATGCCCCTTACTTGTTTATGATGGCCGTTGGCGATTTTAAAATTTTCCACGACCATTGGAAAAACAAGGAAGTAAATTATTACCTGGAGCCTAAATATGCGCCCTATGCAAAACAGATTTTCGGAAATACCCCGGAAATGATATCCTATTTCTCCAAAATTACCGGAATCGATTATCCCTGGAATAAATATGCTCAAATTGTGGTAAGGGATTATGTTTCCGGAGCCATGGAAAATACGACGGCTACCCTGCACGGAGAATCTGTCCAGAAAACGGCAAGAGAATTATTGGACGAAGATCAGGAAACTACCATTTGTCATGAACTTTTCCACCAATGGTTTGGCGATTATGTAACGGCCGAATCCTGGTCAAATATTACCCTGAATGAATCATTTGCCACCCTTTCCGAAATTCTTTGGACCGGTTACAAAAAAGGGAAAGACGCCGAAGATGCTGAACGGTATGAAAAGCTTCATACGTATTTATCGGGTACGCAAAACGGGAACAGCCCCCCATTGGTTCGGTACCATTATAAGGACCGGGAAGATGTATTCGATAATGTTTCATATCCCAAAGGATCTGTGATTCTTTACCAGTTAAAAAACGTTTTAGGCGATGATGCTTTTTTTGCCGGTTTAAATCTATATCTAAAAACCAATGCCTTTAAATCGGCCGAAGCCGCTCAGCTCCGTCTGGCCTTGGAGCAAATTACCGGGGAGGACCTAAATGCGTATTTTAACCAATGGTATTATGGGGAAGGGCATCCCATTCTGGATATCCGTTCACAATATACCGATGGCTATTTAAAATTAACCATCAAACAAATCCAGGATAGTAATTTAAGTGATTTTCGCCTCCCTATAAAACTCGGTATATATTTGGATGGAAAATTAGAAGTACATCCGGTTATCCTGGAAGGTAGGAACCAAACCCTAAGCATCCCTTTACGAAAGAATCCGGATTTTATAGATTATGATGTTGATAAAACCCTGGTTGGGGAAATCCAGGATCATAAATCGGCAGCCAATTATTCTTTTGCCTATGTCCATGCTCCTTCCTTTTCCAATAGACTGGAAGCGGTGCAATTTGCCCTGAAAGACCAAAACCTGACGGATTCGAAACTGATTTTAGAGAAGGCCCTGCGCGATCCCTCACATCAAATTCGGGAAGAACTTATTCAGGGTCTGGATTTTTCGAAGCCCGAAATACAGGCCTTTGCGGAACCCGAACTTTTAAAAATGGCTAAAAATGATCCCAGGACGAAAGTCAGGGCCCTGGCCATAGAGAAATTATGTGAAACAAGGAACCATATTTACGAGCCTTTGTGTATGGAGGGTTTAAAAAACCCATCCTATGCGATTGAGGCGGCATCTTTAAATGGTTTTATAAGCTTAAATCCTGATCAGGCGGAAAAAAAGATCCAATCCCTGGACAAAGAAACCCTCGATCATATGGCGGGTCCGATAGCCAATTTTTATGCCTTTCGGGCCGACGATGCAAAGGCCAGCTTTTTTGATCAAATTTTCCAATCAGGAAATCCATCAAAAGAATTCCAGGTTTTTCGATTTTATTTGGCTTATTTGAAAAAAAATACGAATCCGGATATTACCCAGACCGGGGTAAATAATATCGTTCAACTCATCCAGGGCATTCATCAATCCGGGGCTAATGAAGAAGTGGCAGCGGCCTTCAGGGGCATTGCCGGAGCCAAATCAGAGGAAGCCACCACCGCTTCCGATAGCAAATTAAAGGAGGCACTGAATAAACAAACGGCAATTTTTACCCAGGCAGCCAAAGATCTACTCAAATAAAAAAAAACTGGTAATAGAAATTATAGGATATTCGTGCCGGTAAATATGCCTGAAAAACCCCTTTAAACAATATTAAATTAAAAGAACCGTTTCAATAAAATAAATAAAAAAAACCAGATTACCCGCAAACTTGTAAAATAACCTTGATAAATGCTAAGCTTGTTTATATTTGCGCCAAATCGAATTAAAAAACACAATATGAAAAAAATTTTCTTAATCCTTCCTTGTCTTTTCATGTGTCTAGGGTTATTTGCTCAGAAGAAAAAGGCAAAGAAGGATACTATAGTACTTAGCGAAAGCCGTTTTGGGGTCAGAGTGGCCATGAATGCATCAACTTTAACAGGAATTGGAACCAGCGGAACAGGATCGGTTATCGGTTTAAATGCAGGAGTTTTTTACGAATATGCCGTTAGTCCTACTTTTTCCATTCAACCAGAGCTTCAATACTCTCAAAAAGGAGGAAAACAATCTATTTCCGGTGTTATTGGATTCTTAACCAATACCAACAATAATACAATTTACCAGTCCATGGAATATATTACCCTTCCTATTTTATTTAAATACAAACCACAGGGTCAGGATGGTTTTAATTTTTTCATAGGACCAGAAGTAGGGTACCTTCTAAAAGCTACCAATGTCCAATATTTCCCAACCTATGTAAAACGCTTTGATCTGAAGCCGGATCTTCGAAATTTTGACGGAGGATTGGTTATTGGTGTCAGTTATGATTTCCTTAAACACCTAGGTGTGGATATGCGTTATACCTTTGGTTTAGGTAACGTAGCCAATAATGCCGTGGTGACCAATTATAATAATGCTACTTCTGCCGGAGTAGGTTCCATTCATAATGACACATTCCAATTGGGTATCCGTTATGGATTCTAAATAGCATCCGATTCCCAGATAAAAAAGGGCTGATTCCTTTAGGGGAACAGCCTTTTTTTATGATTGCCTGTTTGCCTATTCCAGGTTTAGCTTTCTGAAATCCATATTCAGCGTCCCATTTTTTGGGGGTTCCATTTTACCAATAGAAAGGCCCATCCTACTTAACCTCCCTACTAAATCTATATTTTTTGGTTTTGGCCAGGGGTATGGAAAAGATAAATTGGGAACCCTGATTTAAAATGGATTCCACATGAATTTCTCCCCCATTCATTTCAATAAAATCCTTACAAAGTTTTAATCCCAAGCCGGTTCCTTTTTCTCCCAAGGTTCCGGGTGTGGTAAAATCAATTTCTTCAAAAACCTTGGTATAATCTTCCTCACGAATACCCACCCCGGTATCCATAACTTTAATAAAGGCATGGGTGGAATTTACATAACTGCTTAACCAAATATTACCTTTATTTTGAGTGAATTTTATGGCATTGGTCAATAAATTTCGAATCACAATTTGTATCATTTCCAGATCGGCCTCAATTAAAAGTTCCCTATCTATGGTATTTTTATATTGTATTTCCTTTTCTTCCAGGGGCCCTTTCAATAGAGAAATATTTTTATCGGCCAGGGGATAAATCAAAAACTGGGTAATATGAGGTTGGAAACCCTGCATTTGATTTTTGGACCATAATAATAGGGTATCTAATTGTTCTGTACTGGTTTGTACATTTCTTTTTAGAGCAGGTAATAAATCTACCCATTCACTCATTTTTAAAGCATTAACTTCCATTAGGCCCAAAATTCCCTGCAATTGGGTAAGAGGGGTTCGCATATCATGAGATATCACACTGAACAATTTATCCTTTACCAAATTGATTTTTTCTTGTTTTAACCTCTGCTCCTCAATAATCTTGTTCTTAAAAACAATTTCCTGGTTCTTAACCAAAACCTCTTCCAAAGAATGCTTATTCTGGGCATTCAGTCGCTGAAGTTTAATTAGTATAATGACCAAGCCTATCAAGGCAAGGAATAAAATGAAAAGACCCAGGAATTGTTGCTGGATAATTATTTTGTTTTTGGACTGTTGTAGAATAAGCAATTGGTTTTCCTTGCTTTTTCTTTCATTCGCAAATCTCGATTCAAACAAAACAGCCTGCCTATCACTTTCCGTCCGATTTAAACTATCCTTCAATTTCATAAATTGAGAATAATGGCGCAATGCCTGCTTGAAATCTCCCTTCATGGAATCCAGATTACTCTGATTTCTTAAGGTACGGGATAATAAATTCGTAGACCCATACCCATGGGAAAGGTTTTGACAGGCATCAAAATAAATATGGGCTTTATCATATTGTTTTAAGTCCAGATAAACCTGTCCAATTAATTCCTGGGTATAAAATTGTTCCAATAAATTTCCTGTTTGTTCATAATACAACAGGTTTTTATTCAAAATAGGAAGGCAATCGGAAAACTGCTTTTCTTCCTTCAACAAGGAAGCTTTCTGATACTGGAAAAATGCGATTAAATCATTATCCTTCAAATTCATTGCCAGGTCCATCCCTTGGTTTAATTCTTTACCGGCTTTTTTTATTTCCCTCTCACGGATATAAAGTCTGGCAAATAATAATCGGGTATATCCTTCTCCTATCTTGGTTCCATACGATAGGGATTTGGTTAATGCTTCCTCCAAATAGGAAAGCGATTGTTCATTATCATTTTGACTTAGGTAAAACAGGGCAATATCATCCAAAACCAATACCTCATGGCGTTTATCCGATATCTTTTGGAAACGATTTAATGCCTCCGCAAAATGTTGTAGCGCTGAAGCATTCGTTTTTTCAATTAAGTAGGTTAAGCCTAGTAAGCGGTTTGCTTCCGCTTCCCCCTTGATATAATGAATTTTACCGGAAAGCTCCAGCCCCTCTTCGGCATAGGTTTTTACCTCTGGAATATGCACCTTGATAAAAGCCCTGGCAAGATTATTTAAGGTATTCACCTTACCCGTATCCTCCTCCATCTTTTTCAAAACAACCTGGAGGCTGTCTATCTCAAAATTTTGTGCGAATACCTGTATAGTTTGAAAAACGAAAAACAGGAAGCAAAAAAATTTCTTACGTCCTGAAAAATTCAAAGGATTCATTCAGGCGGGTGATAATAAAATGGAGAGTGAATTAATTGGACCACTTAAAAAAAAATAAAATAATTATAATTTATACGATACTATTAAAAAATTGTTCAAAATCCATTCCTCCTGTAATTAAACCATAATTAAGCAAATTTAATTAGACTCCTGGCAAGAAAAATTTTGCTTCATGAAATATTTTAAAATACCGTGTTTTTCCCCTTTAATCTTTCAAAATCAGGGAGTAAATACAATTAGAGAAGGAATAAATTGCTATTTTTAGGAAAATTAATCAGAGAATCAGGACAATAGCTCCTGCCACGATTAATAATCCTCCAGCAAGGGTTTGAAAACTTGGCTTTTCCCCTAGAAATACCATAGCCATAACGATGGCAAAGACTACGGAGAGCTTATCGACTGGGGCAACTTTACTGACCTCACCCAATTTCAGGGCCCGGAAATAGAAAAGCCAGGAAGCCCCAGTGGCTAAACCAGAAAGTACCAGAAAAAGAAAATTCCGATTGCTTAATTCTCCAATTCCGGATACAGCCCCTCTTGAAAAAGCAATAATCCAGACCAATACCAACACTACAGAGGTCCGAATAGCCATGGCTAAATCAGAATCTACGTTTCGAATGCCCATTTTGGCTAATACGGCAGTGGCTCCGGCAAAAAAAGCAGATAATAAAGCATAAATCCACCAGATATTTCCGAATCGGTTCATTCTCTAATTTTTCAATATGATCACCTTAAGGTAAATTTTTTACTTGCAATTCCACAGGCCAAAATCTTAATTATCCAATCATTTCAATTTATTTTATCTTTAAGTACCCTTTGAATAGTATGGATAGTAAAGCAATTCAGAAAAAACTACGAATGCATACAGCGAATAGCTTTTTAGTGGTGGGTATTCCTGACGAATTAAGACCTTTGCTGGAATCCTTTCCGGTTCATTTCGAACCTGACCGGGCAAAAAAAGGAAGCTATGATTTTATTCAAATATATGCCATGAGCCAGGCCGATTTGGAACAAAAAGCCCGGGAAGTAATTGGGTTCGGAAAATATGATTGCCTGTTTTGGGCATGCTACCCTAAACTAACCGGAAAAATAAAATCCGATATCAAAAGGGAAACCGTATGGGAGGTTTTTTCCCTAATAGGATTGGAAGCAGTAAGCCAGATTTCCATCAATACGACCTGGTCCGCCCTAAGGGCCAGACCCTTACAAGAAATCAAAACCCGTACCTAATTACGTCCAATGAAATATTTTAAAATTCTTTTCCTTCTTTTCGTTCTAGGCTTTCATACCCTTTCTTCTGGACAGTCAAAAGCAGAAAAGCACGGAAAAGCATCCCATACCAAGATCAAACCGGTTCCTAAAAATGAGCCTATCGATCAGCTTTTGGAAAGGATCGATGCAGCCCATCTTATGTTGAACCAATTTGACGATAAGGCGAATTCGGAATTTAATACGGAGGGAATAGACCAGCAATTACCCCGGATTAAAAATGGGCTGGACTTGGTTCAGGATGTTATTTCCCAAAAGAATCAATGGGTGGATGTGAATAATCTACAAATGTATGCCGTATTGCTGAGCGATATAGAACTTCAACTAAAAACCTGGAAGGAAACCCTACTGGATTCCTATAAAAAGCTGAATAGCATGAATACCGATTTAAGGGCATTTACCCTAACCCGCGATTCGGTTTTTAATAAAATGTCCATAGATTCCAATTTCAGGGGTTTAGTGAATGCTGAATTAAAAGGACTGAGTGATAAATATGGGGAAAACCAGGAAGCAATAAACAATGCCCTTAAACGAACCGATCTTCTTCAGGCCAATCTTTCCCAATTGTATTATCGTACCATTGAATTGGAAGATGGGGTTTACGACCTTAATAAAAAATATTGGAGTACCGTTACACAAAAGGAAGCGCCTTATTTATGGGAAAAGGGAAGAGGGAAAGTAGCCAATCTTTCCCTAAATTCTTTAAATAGGAATCTGAGCTCGGATCCTTTGAAAGGTCAGAAAATAATCCTGGATAATTATTTTGCGCATAATAAAACCGGGTATATTCTTTTACTGGTATCTGGTCTTTTCTTTTTTATTTGGGTATTTATAAACTATAAAAGGGCAAAAAAAACAGGAAACCTCCAAAATCAAGGTATTCTAAAAATCCATTATTTACGGGCTATTCCCCTTGCTTCTACCTTCATCCTTATCCTGAATATCACCCCCTTTCTAGACCTGGATACCCCTACCCTATATTTTGAAATTCTTCAAACCATTTTGCTCCTATTTCTAACCTATACCTTCATCCTGAATTGGCCTAAACATTACCTTTTTTATTGGATAGGTATAATAGTACTCTATATCGCCTTCTCCTTTCTTCGTCTGGAATATTCCTTTAGTTCAGGTGGGGTGCAGTGGATCCTTCTTTTAAATATACTTTCCATTTTATTAGTTTTTTTCTTTTACAGAGCCATTGCAGGGGATTCATTCTTTAGCTTTTTTGAAAAAATGGTTATCCTTCTTTTTATTATTTGCCATATTATTTCCATAGGGCTTAACCTATTTAGCTTTTTATCCCTGGCCGAACAATTAAGTTATGCCGCCATTTTTGGCCTGGTTCAGGTAATAAGTCTTACCACAGGATTTAATATACTTTCTGAGGGGTTATTTCTTCAAGCTTTGAGTTATAGAGAACAGGAAGAGTCCGGTGTTATTTTTGAAGATAAGCGAATAAAAAGAAATCTGGGTATACTTTTTATGGTACTGACCATTATTTTCTGGTTCATTTCCTTTACCGATAATCTGAATATTTTTAGCCCCATTTACGAGGGGGTTTATAGCTTTTTAGGGGTTCCAAGACAAATTGGAAGTATTACGTTTGCCTATGGAAATGTGATCTTATTCTTCCTGATTATTACTATTGCCAATTTTATTCAAAAATTCCTGAGCTTCTTTTTTGGAGAAAATTATAATCTGGATAATCAGAATTTTAAAAAGAAAGGGTCCCGTTTGGCTATTACCCGATTATTATTATTAATGGGCGGTTTTCTTCTTGCCATATTTGCTTCTGGTTTACCCATAGACCGTATCACAATTTTAATTGGGGCCTTGGGTGTAGGTATTGGCTTAGGCCTACAAAGTATTGTTAATAATCTGGTCTCTGGTATCATTCTTATCTTCGAAAGACCCTTCCGTATTGGCGATCTTATTGAAGTGGGCACCCGAAAGGGGAGAATTAAAGAAATTGGACTCCGTTCCAGCAAGCTTCTGACTTCCGACGGATCGGAGGTAATTATTCCCAATGGAGATCTTTTATCCGAAAGGGTGGTAAATTGGACCCTTTCCAACGATTTTGCCCGTATGGATTTTGAATTTAAAATTTCAACAGATTCTGATCTGAATATGGCCAAACACCTAATTTTAAATCAGTTCGACCATAATCCTTTGATTCTATCCTCGAATAAACCGGAAATCCTGGTCGAGGACGTATCGGAAACCATGATGACCCTGAAAGTTGGGGTATGGATTTCCAATGTAAACCAGGCGGGTACTTTCCGATCCGATTTTCTAAGTAATATTTTTCAATCATTCAAGCAGAATAATATTCTACTAAAGACCTAGACCTATTATTTAATCGTCCAGGTCCTTCCTATTTTTCTTTCCGGGATAGGGTTTATTCCCTTTTGCCGAGAACCATAAAATTTGGTTCAATAAATTATCATCGCCGCGGTCCAATTGGTCATATTCCGGTCGCATAGAAATTCTGGCCCATTTCAAGGCATCTCCTTTTAATTGGGAAACCTTTATATTCATTTCATTGAGGGGTATTTTATTATCCAAGGCGTTATAAGGCTGGGAATTGAACCTTCTTTGAAAACAATCAAACATGGGAAGGGCGGTCGCATCCAGGGCATTGAGTGGAGGAATCCCTAATATTTGTTCAATAGTCCGAACCACCGAAGTCTGGTTATAATTCGTGGTAACGGTTTTGCCCAGTTTTGAATAAGGACTAATAACAAAACCTGTGGTTCTATACGCAGAAATATGATCCCATCCTGCCTGAGAATCATCCTCCATAACAAAAATAACGGTATTCTTATAAAATCGGCTATGGCTTACCGCGTCAATAATTTTCCCCAAAGCCAGATCATTATCGGCCACCATCGCTCTGGGACTTGGAAATCCGGGTCGGACTCCAACCGTATGGTCGTTAGAAAGGGCCATCACCATTAAATTTGGAAGGGCGTCTCCCGGTCTATTCTCAAATTGATGTAATTCATCAATAAAGACCTGGGCCCTATATACATCATTGATTATATGAGAGTCTGAGGCAGGATAGTTTTCAGAAAGTATGGGCCTTACCCTGGATATGGTGCTATAATTCTTAAAAGGAAAATGCTCACCCATTAGGGTAAGATCATATATAGAAGTCCATGTTAATTTTTTATCCATTATAGGCTCACAGGCCTCTCCATAAATCCGCACCGATTTACCATGATCCAGGGCATTATTCCAAATAAACCCGGATGGTGGGTAAACCAAGGCATCGGTTTGCACATGGGGATAGGAGCGGAACCAGGAACGAACATTTTTTTCAACATAATCGGTAACCATACCCTCATCGGCCCATTGGTGGCCTTCTGCCGAGCATTTTCCGGAGGCATAAAAATTGTCCATTAAAAGGAAATTTCTGGCCAGGGCATGCTGGTTAGGAGTAATACTATCGCCAAAAACACAAAGGTCTTTGGCCCCTCTCCCTTCGGGCATATCCCCTAAAACCTGGTCATAGGTTCTATTCTCTTTTATGATATACAATACATGGTTAAAAACCGAGGGTTCTCCCAGGCGGGCAGGAACAGGAACCGGTTTTTGGTTCGTACGGGGAAGCCTTCTGCTGAGTTCTGCTCGAAATAATAAATTGTAGCGTTTTACCATTTCTGTAAATTCATTTAATTGAGATGGCTCGGGAAGGGGAATTATAGAAATGGAAGCAAACTGATGGTGAGAATTAAACGCCTCCTGTTTCGATTTATTCATTTCCGGGTCAGAATTATCATTTACCACCGAACCCAGTTTTGCCCAGGCCCCTGAACTTTCCAGATTGGTGACAAATAGATTTCCTAAATCTAAATCCAATCCTCCCGGATACGCCCCGGTAGGAATGAAACCCAATAAAGAAAAAGAAACCTGAGAAGCCGCTGTGGTATCGGGTGATAATTGAATTTCAGCGACCGCATTATCCATACTATTGGCCACATATAATTTCTGGTTTATAGAATCCAGCACCAGGGCAGTAGGTGAATCCCCAAAATAGATTTTCTCCCCTACCCCATTATTATCCAGTTTAATACTTATGGAATCTAAAACCTTAAAATGAGACCCATCCAGCACATATATTTTATCCGAATTGGCGCAGGAGGTAAATAGGAGATTATGCCGGAGATCCGGAATAATCATATTGGGATGAAGTCCTACCCGGGTTTCCCCAATATTCTTTCCGGTTATAGGGTTGAAAATGGAAACAGACCCTTCCGCAGTTGCCCCGGTTCGGGGAACAATATACGTTTTCCCAAAATTAGCAGGGACGCCGGCAATTTCCTTTCTTAGGGTATCCGTTGGGATAGCCCCTCCCCAATTGGTCACAAATAAATTCCCTTTCAATAGACAAAGACCATAAGGCGCTACCCCCGTTGGACTTGTCCAGAGTTTTTTACCGGTTTCAATATCTAGTTTAACCAATTCATTATTGCCGTTTAAAACCACATATAAATAAGGATGGTGATTTTCCATTCGGACCAGGACCTCGTTAGGAAGGGCCAGTGGAGAAGGGGCGGTAGGCGAAAACTCAAAATTATTGATGATTTTTAATTTATTCCCGTCCCATTCCGCTTCCAGTACTTTCGACCCATGATGGCCCGCATCTGTAGAAGCCGACCAAAACAAAAACGTATGTCCCTCTTTTTGCAAAAATTTAATTCCGGAATAGGTACTGGTAAAACTGGCCCCCTTCTTACCCTCCGGATAGGAATACCGGGCTAAAATGACATGGGTTTTCACATCAATCAAAATAATGCCATATCGGTCCTCTACGGCCAGGGTCTTATGGTCGGGAAGGATTTTACAATCCAGGCTATGGTTCTCAAAATTGGGATCTCCAAAAACGACCTCTACCCCAGCCGAATGGATGATCCGGTTATAAGGAAGTACCCGAGGAGACTGACTCAAATAAATGGCACTATCGTCTGAAGGCAGACGATATAATTTTTGCTCGTCTGCCTGACCGGTTCCCAAACTTCGCTTTGATAAACAGGAAGAAAAAAGAAAACAAAGAATTAACAAAAAGCAAATTAAAGAACTCCTCATTTTCAAAAGTTTTAGGATCAATAAACAATAAAATAAAGGAATTTATTTTTTATAAAAGTTGGATTTATGTTAAGAAATTATGAACCCAGGATAAACAAAATGTTAGGCTTTTGAACGTTTTATGGTTTTTCGTTTAGATGTGAATGGAACCCATATTAAATTAATAATATTTTTTTGTTAACTAAAAATCCGATTCCCTCCATAGTGCCTGAAAAAAGGGTTTTAAAATATTTTAGGAATAGGTAATCAAAAGGTTACTCAATAAGGGATCAAACAATTCTTTCTTTTGCTGGAATAAATGTTTAGAAACAGCATGTTTTCAAACCCCAAAACCTATTTTTCCCTTGCTATTATTTCGGTTTTATTAGTAATAACCGAGTTTTCTTTTGGTCAAAGCCTGAAAGGAAAAATTCTGGATATGTCAAGCAAGGAACCCCTTGTCGGCGCCACCATTATCGTTAAAAATTCAGAGAAATCTATTTCTACCAGTTCGGGTTTTGATGGGAGCTATTTTTTAAAACTTAGCCTGAAAGGAAATCTTACCCTTACGGTTCAATTTATAGGGTATGAACCCGCTTCCAAAACTATTGAAATAACAAACAGCTCAGAAAATCAGGTTCTCAATTTTGAACTAAAACTCAAAGAAAATAGTTTAAAGGAAGTTACGGTAGTGTCCAAGCGAGATAGGGAAAACGATCAATATGTGCGTCGTTCGGAAAGGCTAGCCGAAAACGTATTAAATTTAGTTTCAGCCCGATCCATAGAATTATCACCTGATATTACAGTTGGTAATGTTCTACAAAGAGTTTCCGGGGTTTCTGTGGAACGATCCAATAGTGGAGATGGTCAATATGCCATTATCCGGGGAATGGATAAACGCTATAGCTATACCTCGGTGAACGGGGTAAACCTGCCTAGTCCCGACGATAAAAACAGGGCTATCCCCTTGGATATGTTTCCTGCCGAACTCATTGAACGATTGGAAGTCGTAAAGGCTTTAACCCCAAAAATGGAAGGGGATGCCATTGCCGGAGCAATGAATTTGGTAATGAAAGACGCACCCGATCATTTAACGCTGAATGCCAATCTTTCCGGAGGACTCAGTTCTTTTTTTGTTAACCATCCATTTTCAGGATTTAGCCATTCCGGTATCAATTTTAAATCGCCACTCGATATTTACGGGAATAAGTTGGCATCCCCTTCGCAATTCCAGACCTCCCAACTGGTTTTCCATGATGTAAAGGTGCCAGTTAATTTAGTAGGAGGAATTTCCATAGGAAATAGATTATTTAACGATCGGTTCGGTTTTTTAATTGGGGCCAGTTATTCCCGTCAGTACAGAGGTGGAAGCACCTTGTTTTACGAGCCCAATGGTCAGCCTGGTCCGGATCCTGCGCCGAATACCCCCATCTTTACCTTTGTTCATAACCGGGTCTATTCGGATTTACAGGATAGAACAGGGCTTCATGGTAAATTTGATTTTAATTTTAATAAGGATCATAGAATATCGCTCTATGGTTTATTCCTGCAATTAGACGATAATTTACATCGGCACGATGTGGTAACCGGTTTAGGGGGCGTTGGAGAAATCGATAATTTAGACAGGGTACAATTTACCCGCAAAAATTTAAGTACAGTTACTTTAAGCGGGCATGATAAATTAGTCGATAAATTAACCGCCGATTGGACCCTGGCCTATTCGGTAGCTACCTCCCGGTTACCTGATTGGGTGGATCTGGCCATTTATCGGCCGTCGGGTACCAGCACCAATTATTTAAGCAATCTGCCCCATATTTGGACCCATAGTCAGGATAAGGATAAAGATGCTTATTTGAATTTTAATTATACGCCCGGTAAAAACCTGGAGTTTATTCTTGGAGGCACGTACCGGCATAAAGACCGAAGTAATACCTATAATGATTGGTCTTTAAGTTCCATTCTTCCAGGGGTGGGAAGACAGGTTTTTACCACCATACAGAATGCACAATTTGTATTTAACAATGCCAATGACCAGGCGGCCGATACCACCAATGCTTTAAATTATACTGCTTCGGAAGATATTTCGGCTGGCTTTATCCAGGGAAAATACAAAATTGGAAAATTACAAATCCTGGCAGGGGTTCGTATGGAATTTACCTCTCAATCCTATTCCTCACAACTTCCTCCAACGGAACCGGGAAAGTATGCCACCTTTACCTATAATGATATTTTACCCAGTGTAAATTTAAAATATAGCCTGAGCCCTAAACAAAATTTAAGACTCTCCTATTTTGCCGGAATAAGCAGACCCAATTTATTTGAATTAATTCCCGGTACCTATGGAGGCGATTTTTATACGGAAAGCGGTAACTATAATTTAAAACATACCACCTCCGACAACCTTGATTTTCGCTTTGAGGACTTCTTTAATGCTACCGACCACGTATTCCTGGGTGCTTTTTACAAGAATATTCAGAACCCAATTGAATATGCCTTTATAAATGTTTCCAGTTCAAACTACTATTACGAACCCTCCAATCCTTCCGGAGCAGCCACTAATTATGGGTTAGAGGTGGTAGGAGAGAAATTTATCCGGAACTGGGGTATTTCCGGTAACTATTCCTATACGCATTCATCGGTAACTACTTCCAAGGCCGTTTATGGAAGGGATGCCAATGGCCAAATAGCCACCACCTATAAAAATGAAACCCGACCCCTACAAGGACAATCGGCTCATATTGGAAACCTTTCCTTATTGTATAAAAACACCTCAAAAGGATTGGAAGCTCAGTTAAGTATGGTATATACAGGAAAAAGATTAGCCATTATTTCACCCTTTCTAGGGCTGGATTTTTATCAAAGAGCTACTACCCAATTGGATTTTTCTATGGAAAAGAAATTTGGACAGCATTGGACCCTGTTTGGAAAAGCCACCAATTTGTTGGATAACCCTATTTACCAGGATGTATTAAAATCGAATAATTTATTGGGCGATCAGGGTCAGGTTCTAAGCGATAAAATTCTGGTTCAAAAAAATATCTTCAACCAAACGTATCAAATAGGTATTCGATATAAACTTTAAAATCTTCCATTAACAAACAAAAACAAATACATCATGAATCAAAAAAAAATCTCCCTGTTTTCCGGATTGGCCTTTATCGCCATCCTTGCAGGTATTTTCGGAATTTCTTCCTGTAAGAAATCGACTACCGGTGGTGGTGGTACGGTTATTTCGGTGCCCTTGTATAAAGTCGGTACTTCTCTTAAGCCGGGTAATATTTCCGGAACCATTAAGGGCACTTTCCTTGCCGATTCTGTTTACAATGTAACCGGCGATTTAATTATCAATAAGGGGGATACCGTTTTAGCTCAACAAGGCGCTAAAATTTATTTCACAGGAAATTATAACCTTTGGGTGCATGGAAACTTAATTTCCCTGGGAACGAAATCCGATCCGGTTTATTTTACCTATAAAGGTTTAACCAAAACGGATGTCGTGGGTAAAGATTATACCCAGGACTCAGCCTATAGAGGAAAATGGGGAGGCATTCAATGTGATACCACGACTAAATTCCTAATCATTAAATGGACGCATATTGAATATGGGGGTGGTAAAATAGCTACTTCCCAGGTTTTTGGGGTTAAAAACGCGGCTACTGCCTGGTTAATTTCTTTTGCCAATCAAAATGGTATGTTTATTTTGGAGGATTCCTGGTTATATGGGGGCGTCGATGATCCCATCCGTATTCAGGGTGGTAAAATCCATATATTCCGTAATACGTCTGAAAAAGGAGGGTATACCGGGGGTGAGGGCATTGCCAATATTAAGTCCGGTACCCAAGGAAATGTGGCCTATAATATGATCATGGGTCCTGCTACCAATGGGGTTAAGCCTTCCAATAATGGAGGCAGAACCCAAACCAATATCATTGCTTATAATAATACCATTGTCAATGGTGGTTTCAGACGGTTCCTGAATGGGGGTGCCGGAAACTCGTTGGGTCGAGGAGGATCTATTAATTACGAAGAAGGTGCGGAAGGACAAATTTACAATAACCTGATGGTGGATTGTAAATTTGGTCTTCGTATTGTAGGTACCGGCAATTATTTAGGAAATGCTTTAGTGGTAGCGGATACGGCCCATTTGAAATATGGAAATAATTATAATTATGGAGATTCCCTTGCTTTGGTAAATCAGTTTTATCCAACTCCTTTCTTAACCAAGCCGCAATCGACCAATATTCCTAATCCAACTACCTTCCTTCCGGCAAATTATACCTTAGGTTCCATTTACAATGCCCCTAGTTTGGTGGGTGCAAATGATCCTAAATTCGTTAATTATGCCCTACCTATTACCTATACCAATGGGGTAGATGCTAAATTGGCAACGATTGCCTTTGTAACCGGTTATGATTTCCACCTACAATCCAGTTCTCCGGCAGTAGGTAAAGGAACGACTTCCTTTACCCCATTAAGTGTGGTTCCTATTGATCCAAAATATGGTGCCACGGAATTAACCCCTCCAGGGGTGGATATAGGTGCATACCAAATTAATGGTACCGGTAACCAACACTAAAATTTATTTTATTTATTCTAAGAGGGCTGAAGCATTTTGTTTCAGCCCTTTTTTTATTACCCGAAAGTTTCTAGATTGAAGATACTATTATAGTGAAGACCCATTGAATCGCAAAAATTTCCTTCGAATATCAGGTGCAGGCCTGGGTAGTCTTTTCCTTAGTCGATTCATTAAGGCAGAAGGTATTGTAAATCAAATCCTGCGCTTTCCTGACCAGGTTATGGTTCAAACAGATTCTTTCTGGAATCCTTTAGAATCGTTGGATAAAGAATCCTGGAATTTTAGGAATATAGAATTGGATATGAAACCAGGAAAGAAGGTACTTTCGGTCCAGGTCCATTCCCCTTCCCTTCCCATAAAATGTTTTAAAATTTCCTGGAAAATTCCCTTCAGCCCAAATTCTTTTTTTTTAGGGGACCATTGGGAAAGGTCCTACGGTGATTTGGAATTTAAACCTATAGGCAAAACCGGGAAAATGCCCTGGTACTTTATTGCCAGAGAAGATAAAGAAACCCTATGTTTTGGGGTAAAAACCGGTGGCCCTACCATATGCCATTGGGAATTGGAAAAGGAGATGCTCAGCTTATTTATAGACACTAAAAGCGGGGGAAATGGGGTTCAATTGGGGTCCCGATTGCTTCCTGCAGCCGATATCCTTATTACCCGATCTAATCCGGATGAAACGGTTTACGGTACTGCCCGCCGCTTTTGCAAGGCTCTTTGTGATGCTCCCAGGAAAATAAAAGAACCTGTTTATGGAATTAACGATTGGTATTTTGCCTATGGTAATAATTCGGCCGATTTAATTTTAGCCCATACAGCGCTTTTGTCCCCTTTGGTGACCAGTACCAATAAACCCTTCTCGGTCATTGATGCCGGATGGGCCAGTAAATCGCCAATCCTTTCGGACGATTGTTGTTGGGGAGAGGATTTTTCCATATCCAATAGCAAATTTGGGGACATGGGAAATTTAGCCAACCAGATAAAGAGCCTGGGTATGCGGCCAGGATTATGGTTACGCCCCCTATGTGCCCGGCATAATGACCCTCAAAATAGACTCTTACCCTCCATTCCCGGGAGAAATAATCCCAAAAACCCCATTCTTGATCCAAGCATCGATGAAAATTTGGAAAGGATACGGAATTATATGAAAACGTATAAGGAATGGGGTTATGAATTGGTCAAGCATGATTATACATCCTACGATGTTTTTGGGCGTTGGGGTTTTGAAATGAAGGAAGATATAACAGCCCCTGACTGGCATTTTAACGATACCAGTAAAACCAATGCCGAAATTCTATTAACCTTATATAATACCATAAGGGAAGCCTGTGAGGATATATATATTATAGGATGCAATACCCCGGGGCATTTATCGGCCGGTCTTTTTGAATTAAACCGTATTGGGGACGATACCAGTGGAAATGATTGGGAGAGGACCCTTAAAATGGGGGTGAATACCCTGGGATTTCGAATGATACAACATAGGAATTTCTATGAGGCGGATGCGGATTGTGTGGGCATAACCAATAAGGTGCCTTGGGATAAAAACAAGCAATGGATGCAATTATTAGCCCGGAGTAGTGCCCCTTTATTTATTTCGGCTCAGGCAGAAGCTATTGGAAAAGAACAAAAGGACTTAATTAAAAAATCCTTTACCCAGGCCGCCCAGGTACAATCCATTGCCGAGCCCCAGGACTGGCTCGATAACCGTTTACCCGCTAAATGGAAATTGGATGGGGAAATCGTGAATTTCCATTGGACTTCATAAGCCACAAACTATCATGTTAAAAAAATTGGAGCATCCATTAGAGGAACTTAGACAGGTAATGGATCAATACCAGATAACCAATCTCAAGGTTTCTAAAGCCAGTATTGGATGGCATACCGAGCATGCCCTATTAACCATAGACCGTATCATAGAAAACCTCGTTCAATCGGATAAAAAAAATTACCAATGGAAACCCAATTTTTCCAAATGGTTTGTTTTTTATACCTATACCATACCAAGGGGAGTTGCCAAATCACCCCGTTCGGTAAGACCGGAGCATAATCTTAGCAGGGAAGAATTAGAGAACCATATTCAGCATACTAAACGAAAGCTGATCCAGTTAGAAAATGCAGAAAAAAGGCAATTTTTTGAACATCCAAATTTTGGACATTTAAAAAAGAAGGAAACCCTTTATTTTTTGGGGCTTCATACCCATCATCATATAAAGATTATTCGGGATATCCTGAAAACCAAATCCTAAAAAGGGGGATATCTTTAATTTTGCTAGAGTTTCTGAATAAGCAAGGTGGTTTCCTTTGTTTCGGTAAAACCACTGGGTGTCGATATCCCAATTCCTAAAGTAAAATAATATAGGCCGGATTTTAGCCCCTGAATTCCTGAATTTATTTGCCCGGAATTCAAGCCTGGAACTATTGGAAATAATCCATTTGAATAAACGGTTCCCCCATAAATACTATTCAGGACAATATAATATTGACCTGAATTGGGAGAATAAAAACTAAAGTTTATTACGTTTGAAAATGGATCCGGATAAGCGGTAAAATCAATCTTATTTATGGAATCGGAATAGGCCGGAGTAGTAACCTGTATAGTATCTAAAACTTGGGGACTTAGGTTACCACAAGAAAAGGTAACCACCCCATAATAATAGTAGGTGGAATTCGCCTGTAAATTGCTATCCACAAAATGGGTGGTACCGCAAACATAATTATGAGATGGGTTTATCCCCTGGGGAACAATTTGATAAAAGGGGGTATTTTTGGATTTTGCGCTATAAATCGTTAAACAATCAAATTGGGGAGTTTTCCCAATAAGGTCCAGGGTGATTTTATTCGCTGTAGAAGCCGTACCTGCCAGGCCCAAGGCGTATTGGGCATTGGGACCTATGGATACTAAATTACTGGGCAAACTTAATTGACCATTTCCAGTAAATACGGCATAATAATAGTAAACCGAGTCAGGATTTAAGGGAACTTCCAGATAAGGGTGGTTGGAGGTTTTCGCTATCAGAAAAAAGGGGCCTTGAACTCCGATAGTACTTCTATATAGCAAAGCTGTATCCCCGATACGGGTATTGGAATTTTGCCAGTCCAAATATGGCTTTTGCAGGCAAGGATTCATGGGCCCATATAAAATGGGAGGGTAAATAACGGTTATCGAATCGGTATTACTAAAATTAGACGTCCTATAGGAAGAATTTACAACGGCTATCTTATAAATAAGGATATTGTTTTCCAATTTCCTATCCGAATACCCTACTTTTCCCATAGTACCTAATGAATCCGATACCGAATCTAATTTTATAAAGGAAGACCCTCCATTATCACTCCGATAAATATAATATTTAGAAAATCCGGGAACCAGGTCCCAGGAAAGGTTTACAGCAAGTACCGAATTGGGATCTGCCACTAAGATGGCCGAAAGCGCTTGAGGGGTAGGAATAGAATTGGACGGAGTATAACTGGTATAGGTAATGGATCCAATTAAGGCAGGATAAAGATGACCAGCTGAATTGCCTGCGTATAAATACAAGGTTCCATTTGGATCAGGCCTTAGCCCCTTCAAAGTAGCCGTATTTTTTGTATTATTTTTCGCATCCAGGAAAACTGCCTGTTTCCCTATTTTATAATACATATGGGCCGGATACCAGGGATGATCCCATGAAGCAAAAATGGTAAAATCATACGCCTTATTGGTATCCAGATTAGAAAATTCAATAATAGCCTTCCCTTTACCGGAATACAGAAAATCTGAAACGATGACTTTATCCGGATAAATCCCAGAATTATTTCGGGTATCCACTCCCAAATCAGGGGTACTTGACCAGCCTGTTATCCATTTCATTTTTCCTGACCCAATGCCTAGCTGATCCTTTAATGAAAACACTTTCCCTTTTTGTATCGCATACCCGGTATTATTCCACGGAGCCGGGGCAAATTGGTTATTATTACAAAAATTTATAAAGGTTTCCGAGGAGGTTTGCGATTGGGCACTAAAGAAACTTCCTAAAAAAATCAAGGCAATTCCCACCTTTTTAAGGTTGGTCAAAAAAATATTCTTAAGTAAATAAATTTTTTCCATAACAAATCTCCAAGGTATTAGTCAAAAAATCTTGAGGATACAAGGGACAAAGCCTTTTACAGTAGATTAGGAATTTTTACGGTTAAATCTTTCCTGAAAAACTTCTATTAAAGATAATGAAGCCCCATATTTTGATAGAATGAGGAGAATCATTCATTGGCATGATTTTACTCATCCCATTCTATCAAAATTCCAGGCAGCCTTTATTGGTTAAAACCGATAATCCCCCATCCATATTAATAACCCTGGTAAAGCCTTTCTGACTTAGGAAATAGGCCACTTGCGGACTTCGGTGGGAATGGGAACAATACACTAAAATGGGGGTATTTTTATACTTATTCAGCTCGGTATAACGCTTTTGTATGGATTGAATTGGGATGTTTATTGCATGAGGGAAACGGCCCAAATGGGTGGTTTTTCCCAAAAATTCATTCCGGGTCCGAACATCCACCAGGATCATCTTTTTATGATGATGAATATAGGAACAGGTCTTATCGGCTTTGACATGACGAAAGTTAATACCCGATTTTAATACCAGGTTCATTCCGCATTCCGGGCATTTTCCCGGCCTGGAATATTCGGTGACATCACAGGTATTCCCACAGGGAAGGCATTTATAGGTATTACCAAATGCCATTTTTTTCGAGGAAAATCTTTGCCCGTAAGCCTTCAAGCTCCCCTGGATCATCAAAAACAATAAAACTAAGCCAATTAGAAAATTTAAATATTTATGCATGGGCCCTGTTTATACTAAATTAAGAAATGGATTAGCAATAATAGTTCCTGGAGTAAACCGGAGGGAATTATTTTTTATCCGGTCCTTTTTCATACACTTTTTCCCCGCCGGAATAGGTTTTCCAGACCCTTAATGTTGGAATTTCATTCTCGGCAACTTTCATTAAATCCTGATCGAAAATGACAAAATCGGCAAATTTTCCCTTTTCCAGGCTTCCTTTTTCCTTCTCCTCAAAATTTGCTTTGGCCGCCCAGATGGTCATGCCTCTCAGGGTTTCCTCCCTACTCAAACCATTATCCGTTTGAAATCCCCCTAAAGGCATCCCTTGTAAATCCTTCCTCGAGACCGCAGCGTAAAAGGTGTATAAGGGATTGATATTTTCTACAGGAAAATCGGTGCCCAAGGCTAACCAACCGTTTTGATTCATTAACTGGCGATAGGCATAGGCGGTAAAAATTCTCCTGGGTCCCAACCGGGTTCCTGCCCAGTTCATATCAGACGTGGCATGGGTAGGTTGTACGGAGGGTATTATGGAATAATCCCCAAAATAATGTAAATCTACGGGCGATACGATCTGGGCATGTTCTATCCTCCATCGCCTATCATTTTTTCCTTTTAATACCCTGGAATAGGCCTGTAAAATTATCCGGTTGGCAGAATCACCAATGGCATGGGTATTCATCTGAAATCCGGCTTTATATATCAAACTGGCTATTTGATTATAATGGCTTATGGAATCCAGTAAAAATCCATGATATCCGGGCCTATCTGAATAGGGCTCCAAAAGGCAGGCTCCCCGGGAACCTAAGGCCCCATCCGCAAAAACCTTGAAAGAACAAACATGCAGGGCAGGCGTCTTAATGGCTCCATTTTTAAACAAAAAGGAATAATTTTCGGGAGCATCGGAAAGCATTAAATAAATTCGCATTTTAAGTTTTTTTGAGGCATCCAGGTTTTTAATTGGATCAATAAGCGAGTACGCCAACCCACATTCATCTACCGAAGTTAACCCTACCGCGAAGCATTTTTCCTGTGCTTTTAACAAGGCTTCCTGTATCCCATTTAAATCTGGTTTGGGAATTTTCTCCTTGACCAATCTTTGCGCCCTATCCAATAAAATACCGGTTAATTTTCCGTTTCGGGTTTCAATTTCTCCTCCAAAATATTTTTGGCCAGGCTTAATGCCGGCTGCATCCAGGGCGGCCTGGTTAACCAGGCTGGCATGCCCGTCTACCCGCTCTAATAGGACTGGGCGATCAGGAAAAAGAGAATCTAATGCATTTTTATTTGGAAATTCCTTTACCTTCCACCGGTTCTGATCCCATCCTTCTCCTTGAAGCCATCCTCCAGGATGCGATTTTGAAAATCGTTTCAAAGAGTCTACAATTTCTGCCCAAGAATTAATCCCAATTAAACTGGCATGATTCAGGGAAAATCCATAATCCAAAAAATGGGTATGGGAATCAATAAAACCCGGATAAATAAATCTCCCCCCTGCGTCCAGAATATTTTCAGCAGAATACTTGTTTTTCAAGGAATCATAATTCCCAATCGCCAGAATCTTACCGTTCCGAATCACCATAGATTCAGCCGTACGAAAGTCCTTATCGACCGTATAAATTTTGGCATTAAAAACCAGTAAATCTGCTTTCTCCTGTATGAATCTACATCCGATAAAAAGAATAAAACCTAAAAATATCCCGTACCGCATAATTAAAGAATTTAAAACTCTAGTAAATATTAAAATTATTCTGTAATCCGGCCAGGTAATTTCCTCTCAGTTAAAATATTCTAAAAATTCCCGGTTAAAAATGAAAAGATATAAATTGAACCGGTATTATCCATCTATTTATGAAACAAGTATTCCACCATGCCACCCTGTACAGCGGGGATCAAATATTTTATGATTATTCTTTACAATGGGATGGCATTAAAATTCTCTCTTTCTACCCTAGTTCAAAGGCTATGCATCATGACCAGGGAACTGATTTAAAAGGTAAAATCTTGTCTCCTGCCTTTATAGACCTGCAATTATATGGAGGAAAGGGAAAATTATTCAATAATCAACAAAACCTGGAAACCTTAAAAGCCATCCATGAACAAAATTTAGAAGGAGGAACCACCCGGTATATGGTCACCCTTTCTACCTCCCCAAGGGAAACCATCTTTAAAGCCATCGATACCGTAAGAGAAGGAATGAAACAGAAATTACCCGGCTTATTAGGCCTCCATTTGGAAGGGCCCTTTATCAATGCAGAAAAGAGAGGGGCCCATTTTGAAGAATGGGTTCAAACGCCGGAATTACCCCTGGTTAAAGAATATCTGGAATATGGTAAAGGAGTGATTAAAATGATGACCCTTGCCCCTGAGAAAATTTCCGAAGAAGTCTTTCAATATTTAAATGATTCAGGTATTATCTTAACAGCAGGGCATAGCAATGCGAATTATGATGAGGCCATTTCAGGATTTAATTCTGGAATTGAAAGTGTAACCCATCTATTCAATGCCATGTCCCAGCTAGGAAGCAGGGAACCCGGATTGGTAGGTGCCAGTCTGGACCACCATTCAAATTTTGCCAGTATCATCCCTGATGGAATTCATGTGAGTTTTCATAATATCCGCTTGGCCAAAAAAATATTGGGTAATCGATTATTTCTAATAACGGATTCCGTGACAGAATCTCCGGAAGGTCCTTATAAATTTTTCAAAGGTGAAAACTGCTATGTCAATGAATCAGGGACCTTGGCAGGTTCTTCCATTTCCATGCTACAAGGCGTGGAAAATTGTGTCAAGAAAGCGGGTATCTCCCTTGCCGAAGCTTTACGAATGGCATCTACCTATCCGGCTAAATTATTAAGGGAACCTGGAATTACCGGCACCCTACGACCAGGAAGTCTGGCCGATTTTATCATATTCAATTCGGATTATAAAATTGAGTCCGTATTTTATGAAGGAGTATCTATAAATTTAGAAAACTAGAAAAATATGAAATGGTATCATTACCTAGCCGCCTTTTTTGCCGGTGCTTTTCTTACCAATGCAGTCCCACATTTTATTCAGGGGATTTCCGGGAATCCTTTCCCCAGTCCCTTTGCCAACCCGCCAGGGAGAGGTCTTTCCTCCCCCGTAGTGAATGTTTTATGGGCCGGATTTAATTTGTTTATCGGGTATATTTTAATCAATGGAAGTAAAATAACCTGGAAAAATAAATGGGCCATGTTGGCCTTATTCCTGGGAATCTTATCGATGGCCCTAATGTTAAGCATTACCTTTATGAATAAGGTTAAACCTATTTAATATACCGGAAGGTAATTTTATTCAATTCGAAATCACTTAAATTCGGACCAGCCAACGGATAAATTCGAATTCCGAACTGTCCTTCTGGCTTCACACCATGTGTAGGAAATACCAGGGTGATGGTTTCTTTTTCTCCCACCGCTGCATGAGAAACCGGGCTGGGATAGAGGATGGGATTGGGATTCGCATTTATCTCTGAATAATAAAACTGAGCCTTCGTACTCATATTCCCAATATTCAACCAAAGCTCTAAAATAACTTCCAATTCTTTGGTGGGATCCACATTGCCAAAATTTATAGCCAACTGAGGGAACTGGGGAATGGGCTGGGTGCCCGCTATAATTTCCGCCCAGTTAAAATTCAGGGTAAAAGGAAAAAGGGCATATCCTGTTTTTTCGCCTGACCTGGATTCACCATAAATCAGTTCATTACAGCCTAAGTATAAATCGGTATAACTGGTTTTTGGGGAATCTCCGAATTTGGCAAAATTGGAGAACCCATTATTTGCTAATAATACAGCTGGTTCTGACATGATTTTTTATTTTAAATATACCCAACCCGATTTTGGAAGAGGTTTATTTTTCCAAACAGACCTTGTCAGGAAATAAAAAGAAATTTTCATGAAAATACCGCGATATCACCCTTGTAAAATTGACTCCAATCGTTTTCGTTATAGATTCTTTTGCATCTTAGCCTTATAATTAAATAAAATTCCCTTTATGTTACCGGAATTCACATTATTTATAAAATTTTTGTGGAAAATTATTTAAAATGATTTAGAATCCATATTTTCAAAATTGAAAAATCTTTATTTAAATAACTCTCCCCAAATGACACTTAAATTTCTTAAAAAGTATTCCTTTCTTTTAATTCTACTGCTTGGTCCTTTTTGCGGCTTTGCCCAGCAAAAAGCGGTTACCGTTACGGGAATCCCTGGACCCAATCCTAATGGGGAAAAAAAAGTCGAGCCAAAGGCATATGGCGATATTATAACATCCAAAGCCATTAGTAAAAAAGGCTTGTTTACCGTTCATAAGGTAGAAGACAAATGGTATTTTGAAATTCCTGATTCTATCCTGGGACGTGAAATCCTGGTCGTCACCCGCTATAGTAAGACCCCAGCCGGGGGTGGTAATTATGGTGGAGAACAGGTAAATCAGCAAACCGTTCGATGGGAAAAAGGGCTGAGCCGGAATATATTGCTTCGGGTAGAAAGCTTGGTTAATATTGCTCCTGACTCCACCGGCACCATGGCTTTGGCTGTAAAAAATTCAAATTTGGACCCCATTATCGGCTCTTTCGATATAAAGGCATTTGGGCGTGATTCCAGTTCCGTTGTGATCGAAGTGACCGATTTTTTTAAGGCAGATAATCAATCGGTAAGTATCACCCCTTCCATAAAAAGAAGATACAATCTGGGTGGTTTAGCCCCGGACAAGTCTTATATCAGGACCATTAAAACATTCCCTATAAATACAGAAATTAGTTCTGTTAAAACCTTTACCTCAAACCCACCCCCTCCGGGGCCCATCACTTCTCCATTCCCTTCCATTACCCTTCCTGCTGCTGAACAAACGGGTTTGGTAACCATGGAGATCAATAATTCTTTCCTGCTATTACCAAAGGTTCCTATGCGAAGAAGAATCTTCGATCCGCGGGTAGGTTATTTTTCAAGTGGGTTTGAAGTATATGAAGATAAACAGCAACGGGTGGAAAATTCCGTTTTTATCCATCATTACCGGTTGGAGCCTAAACCCCAGGATCTGGAAAAATGGAAAAACGGAGAATTGGTTGAACCTCAGAAACAAATTGTATATTATATAGATCCTGCCACTCCCAAAAAGTGGAGACCCTATCTCATAGCAGGAATAAACGATTGGAACAAGGCATTTGAAAAGGCGGGATTCAAAAACGCCATTGCTGGAAAGGAATGGCCAGAGAATGACCCTAGCATGAGCTTGGAAGATGCTCGGTTTTGTGTGGTACGATATTTTGCCTCTGATATTGAAAATGCCTATGGTCCTAATGTTGCCGACCCCAGAAGTGGGGAAATCCTGGAGAGTCATATCGGATGGTATCATAATGTGATGAAATTGGTTCATAATTGGTATATGATTCAAACCGCCGCGGTAGATTCCAGGGCAAGAAAAATGAAGTTTGACGATGAATTAATGGGGGACCTGATTCGTTTTGTTTCTTCCCACGAGGTGGGTCATACCCTGGGTTTACGACATAATATGGGTAGTAGCAGCAAGACCCCGGTGGAGCTGTTAAGAAATAAAAAATGGGTAGAAGCAAATGGTCATACGGCCTCCATTATGGATTATGCCCGTTTTAATTATGTAGCCCAACCAGAAGATCAAATATCCAAAGAGGGCTTGTATCCCCGTATTGGCGTTTATGATAAATGGGCCATTGAATGGGGGTATAGACCTATTCTAAACACCCAAACCGAAGAAGAAGACAAGAAAATATTAAATAAACTGATAATAGATAGTCTTCGGTCCAATCCTCGTTTATGGTTTGGAGGGGAAGCCGGGAATGCCGACCCAAGGGCACAAACCGAAGATTTGGGTGATAATAGCATGAAGGCCAGTGAATATGGGATTAAAAATTTAAAAAGAATTCTACCCAATTTACCCGTTTGGACCAAGGAAGAAGGGGATAAATACGAGAACCTGAACGAAATGTATGGTGAATTAGTCATTCAGTTCGGACGGTACATGGGACATGTGTCGAAAAATATTGGGGGTATTTACGAAACCTTTAAAAGTGTGGAAGAGCCAGGAAATGTATATGAACCCACACCAAAACCAATCCAAAAGGAAGCGATTACTTTCTTAAACACCCAATTGTTTTCCACGCCGAATTGGTTATTAAACCAGGATATTCTGGACAAAACCTCGGAGCCCTCGGTAAACACCCAATTAGGCAATGTTCAGGTCAGAACCTTAAATTCCTTGCTCACCACGGCCCGATTATTCAGAATGAATACCAGCACGGCCCGGTATGGAGCTACGAAAACCTATTCGATCGACGATTTAATGAGTGATTTGGAAAACGAACTCTTTTCTGAAGTACGCACCCATAAATCGATCGATCCGTACAGAAGAACCCTGGAAAAAACCTATGTGGAAGATTTGGGCAATTTATTAAAACCTGCTATGGGACCTTCCCTTCCTATTTTTAACGGAAATGCGAATAATAATCCAGATATTAAGAATACCGATATCCCATCCCTGGTAAAAGCGCATCTAAGCTCCTTAAGGTCCACTCTGGCCAGTTCGGTAGGAACAGTTCCCGATAAAATGAGTCAGTATCATATAAAGGATATTTTGGACCGTATAAAATTGATCCTGGAACCAAAATCCTGATCGATTTTTCCAGCTTGGTTAAATAAGGAGAATACTAAATTCAGGCTTATTTCCTCTTTCCAACGCATTTTGGATGAAGGGAATAAGCCTTTTTTTATCTTGAAATGTTCAATCCTATCCATAGGGGTAACGTAAATAATACCCAATTGTACTTTACATTTTAAATTGGCAACCCAATTTAAAACTACCTTCGACCGAGGTAATTCTAAAAAATTGAGCAGGATCCATATCATTATCAATTCGGCATCGGCAGGACAACATGCCCTTATTGGGAATTTTCATAAAAATTTTATGGGAACCCAAATCAAATGGGATATTACGGTGGTCCATTCCTCACTCGAAGCCTTTTCAGCTGCCCTTAAGATTTGGGAAAATACGGATTATATCGGGGTATTCGGTGGGGATGGCACGCTGATGCAGGTGGCCAAAGCGCTATATTTAAAACCCGTTCCCCTGGTAATTTTTCCGGGAGGAACTGCCAATGTGGTTGCCAAAGAGCTCAAAGTTCCACTAAACCTGGAAAAGGCCATTGAGAGTTTTAGTTCGGGAAAATTCAGCGTGCGGACCATCGATATGGGATTGGTCAATAACCTCCCCTTTTTAATTCGACTGAATATGGGCATCCTGGAAAATATGGTGACCGATGCCTCTCATGAAATGAAGGAACATTGGGGGCAGTTTGCCTATGCCCTTTCTGCCTTTAAAAATTTGAATCATGACCAGGATCAATATAAAATTACCCTGGATGGTGAATCCTTCCTTTTGGAAGCCGTGGCCCTTACCGTTACCAATTTTGGCAATATTGGTATTCAGGGATTCTCTTTTCTTCCGGGAATCCAAATTGACGATGGTTTCCTGGACCTAATAGTCCTTACCCATGCTGATTTTGGGACCCTAGTAAACTTAACTGGCTCAACCCTTATGCAAAATGATTCTTCCATATTAAAACATTGGAAAGCCAGGGAAATTATCATAGAAATGGATAAACCAGAATCTTTTCTATGGGATGATAGGTCCGAAATCGCCTCCAGACTGGACATAAAAATAGCCCCAAAATCCTTGCATGTCCTTATCCCTAATCTATAATCCGAAAAACTAATCTTAAAAAAAATGTTTCCACAAGTCCATATCCTTTTGGATCGCTTTCTTGATTTCGAGCATCGGTTAATGATGGGGGTACATAGTCTGGATAGGGGAAGGATTAACCCTACTCTTTATGTGGGTGGCCAATATAATTTAAGAGGGCTTCAGAAATTAAGGGAACTGGGTATTACCGCTATTATTAATATGAGAATGCATTCGCCTTTTAGGGAAACCCATTTCAAAACGATAAAATACCTGCACTTACCTACCCGGGACCATGCCGCTCCAAGCATGGCAAACCTAATGAAGGGGGCCGATTTTGCCGATGCCGAAATAAAAAATGGGGGCATCGTATTTATTCATTGTCGCCAAGGCATAGGACGGGGCCCAACTATGGCTATTGCCTATTTATTAAAAACCGGTGATTCTTTTGAGGATGCCTTTGTGAAAGTGAAAAAAGCCCGGTCCTTTATTCATCCTACCCGGGTTCAAATGCAACGGTTAAAAGAATTAGAAAAATACTATAATCCCCTACCTGATACATTAAAGGCCCCAGGTTTTTCGAATGGAAATTAATTCCTGGAAAATTTGATTTAATTTTATAAGACTGGATTCCAAGGTAAAGGGAGAGGATTCCATCCTGTTCCTTGCCTCGTCAATAAACCTTTCTCGATCAAAATTTGGGTCTAAAACCTTCAGCATACCGCCGGCAATCGATTCATAATTTTCCGGCTCTATATAAATGGCCGAATTATCCAGCATTTCCTTATGTCCTTCAAAATTGGAACAGATTACGGGGCAGCCTAGCATGGCGGCTTCTAAAGGAGGCATATTGGTTGGGCCTAGAAAGGTAGGCATCACCAAAGCAATCGCATTTTTATAAAGCACTACCAAGGATTCATTATCGATAAAACCAGAGAAAAGGATAGAATCTTGTAGGCCCCGGATGGCCACCTCCTTTTCAATATATTCTAAATTCCCCATATCCTTCCCACAAAAAACTAATTTTAGTTTGGGATGGGTACCTAAAACCAGTTCAAAGGCTCTTATTAGGTTGAAATGGTTTTTAAGTGCCCAGAATTGGGCAGGATAAACAAAAAAACCTTCTTTATTTAAACCGAGAGAATGCAATAAAGAATCCGAAAGAGATGGGTCAACCTCTAATTTTATTAAATCTGAGGGAAAAATGGGCAAAACTTTAATTTTAGATTTAAATAAAGGAAAATAACCTTCCAGTTCCCTGGCTCCGGAATTTGACTCACATAATACCAGCATAGCTCTTTTCAAAAAAGTATTATAATATTCCTCTCTTCCCTGGAAGGTCCCGTTTAGAACTAGTTCAGGAAAACTATACGTGGAAAGATGGCCTATATCCCAATGATTTGCCATAAAGGGATAATTTAATGGCAACATTTTAGGAACCAAATGGTAAAGGATATCCACCCTGTTAGTGCGTAATTTCTTTTCGAAATTATAATAGGCTCTATTTCTAACAAGGGCCATAATTGCCTTTTTCCAGGCAGAATTATCCAATAACCATCTAAATAAACTACTCTTTCCAGGCTTTGAATAAAAAACCAGGGGTTTTTTAGCCCCCAAAAGCCAGGACTTTATGTATAAAACCTTTTTATTCAAGGAAATTTCTGGTTTCTTACCAGAATAGGGAAGAATAAAAAAGAGGTCTATCTCTTCCGAGAAAGGGTATTGATCCATTCCCTTAACCAGGGTTTGGTAATAGGAATAGGTCCCTCCTGGATAATATTGACTTTCAGGATTTAAAAAAACACCTATCCGTAATTTACTCATACCATTTCCTAATTCTTTCACTCACCCATTTCAATTCATCCCTACTGATTCCCGGACCAGACGGAATATAAAAACCCATTCTGGAAAGGTTCTCAGATACCGGGAATCTTTCTGATGTATTAAAATCGTATTCCTTCAGAAGGGGCTGCTCATGGAGGCTCCAAAAAAATGGTCTATAGCCAATATTATTTTCTTTAAGGCATTTTATAAATCCTTCCCTCTCTTCCTCATTTGGGCAAACCAGGCCAAAAACCCAATAATCATTCTGAGCATAGCTCGTTTCATGGACAGGCAATAAAAACCCTCTTTGCAAAAGAAATTGAAGTTCCTTGTTATAGAATTCTCCCATGGCCCTTTTAATAGATAATGTATTTTCCAAATTTTCCAACTGGGCAAGACCTAATGCCGCTTGCATATTGGTAAACCTATAATTCCATCCCATCTCCTCATGGATAAAACGTGGTTTATCGGGATGAAAAGAGAGGTTCCTTAATCGTTTTGCCCTTTCAAATAAATCATTCTCCTTCATGAGGATCATCCCTCCTTCTCCGGTATTAATATTTTTATTGGCGTAAAAACTAAAAATAGCCATGTCTCCAAAAGAACCGCATTTCTTTCCATTATATTTTTGTCCATGCACTTCCGCAGCATCTTCAATTAAAAACAAATCATGCTTTTTTACCAATTTCATAATGGGTTCCAGATCCACAGGGATCCCATAGGTATGTACCACTATAATAGCCTTGGTTTTATTGGTAATTTTTTTTTCTACCGAACTGGTTTCCATATTCCAGGTAATGGGATCAGAATCCACAAATACTGGAATACCACCTGCTTTAAGAATAGAAAACAAAGGAGAAACAATGGAGAAGGTGGGTAGAATAATCTCATCTCCTGGCTGGAGATTCAACAATTCTATGGCAATATCCAGGGCGGCCGATCCGCTTGAAACCGCCACTCCATAAGGCATTCCTATGAATTCACTGAATTTCTTTTCAAATTCCTTAACAAAGGGCCCTTCACTGGAAATCCATCCAGAATCCAAACATTGATTTAAATAGGTTTTTTCCCTCCCTGTAAATAAAGGCTGAGAAACAGGGATAAAAGAATTCATGGTTTCCTAAGAATATAGGCCGCATTCCAGGTGGTTGGTCCTAAAGCGAATCCGGAATAAAATTCCTCCTCCTGAGCCAATACTAAACCGGCCGATTCTGCAAACCTCTTAATTTCCCTATTAGAAAAATGTCGAATGGTATGATTCTCCCTGGCACTATATTTTTCCCCAGTAAACTTATCCTGAATAAAAAGTTCAAAATCCACCCCTACCAGATTTTCAATCCCTAATGGTGCGGAATTGGAATGTCGGGTAATTGTATACCTGGAATTTTCCGCTTCTTTAACCTTTTTTTGAAATTGATGAAACAGTACCCCTTCCGTATTCCAAAGATCAAACATGAATAATCCTCCGGCTTTTAGATTTTGAAACACATTTTGAAAGCATTGTTGGATTTGATCATCCTCCAAAAGATAACCGATAACATTAAACAAGGCTAGTACCAGATCAAATGGATCAGGGCTTCGAAAATTTAATAAATCGGATGGTATTATGGTTGCATTTGAAATTTTTTTCTTCTGGAACTGAACAATCATATCAGGACTTTTTTCTATACCCGTGATGTTCCAACCATATTGAGACAAAATTTCCGAGTAGTTTCCGGTCCCACAACCAAGTTCCAGTACCCTTTTTATATCAGGATGGAATTTATCTATTCGATCTTTTATGTATCGGGATTCCCCCTCATAATTTTTTTCCTTATAGATTAAATCATAAAAACGACAAAAGGTATCGGAATAAGTACCCCTATTGTTCATGCTTTTCCTCCATAGGAATTTCTGTTTGGGTCCCGATAATATTTTTATCAGAAATTATAGAATAAGGGCCTTGTTTTACCTCAAACAATTCGGATTGCTCTAACATTTCGAAAGAATGGGCCCCATGCGCCAATAAAATAATATCCCCTTTCCGAATAATGGTTTCAGCAAAAAAATCACCGTTCGTATGAAAAAAACTAACTTTTACCTTTCCGGATTTTACAAATAAGACCTCATGTACCGGCTGAGTACCTAAAAATTTCTCCTTATGGGTATGGGCTTGTATTTTATATCCCTTCGCCCTGTTCATATACCCCACCTGTAAGGGCTCACTTTCCTGTGTAAAAAATTGAATACCTTCTCCTGTAAAATTTGCACGGATTATCATCCCAAACAATATACCTTCATACAAGAATTGATCAATAGGTGCACTAACCATCTCTATCTAATAAGTTTATAAAAAAAAAATTAAACGATTCAATATAAATACTGCATTTAACTGATTCTTATTTATTTGCAATAATAAAACTTTTCTAAAAGGCATTTATTATAGCCCCCAAACACAATAATATAAAAAATGTTACAAAAATTAACATTAAACCATTTATAATATTATCCGTCTAAAAGACTTTTTTTTAAGCCTTAAAAATTAGTACCATGAACCCTAAAGGTTGATCAATTATACAAGTAAGGCCCTAAGCCTATTAAAATCAAAAAGCCCCAAAACCAAAGTCAAGGGGCTTTTTTCATGAAAACAAGTACCCAGCGCCGGAGTCGAACCGGCACGGTTTCCCACAGGTGTTTGAGACCAGCGCGTCTACCAATTCCGCCAGCTGGGCAGACTTTGTACTAATTTTAAGCGGAGGACAAAAGTATTAAAATTTTTCGTCTAGTGGCTAAACATCTTTAAAATATCGTTTCCAAATATAAAGACCATTAATCCTACCAGGATAAAGAATCCAACCATCTGGGCATTTTCAAGGAATTTATCGCTCAGGGGCTTCCCTTTTACCATTTCTATTAATAAAAACAGGACATGACCACCATCCAAAGCCGGTATGGGCAGGATATTCATAAAGGCCAGTATCATGGATAATAAACCTGTTAAGGACCAAAACCGAAACCAATCAAAGGTCCCCCCAAAGTTTTCGGCTATTCCAAAAGGGCCACTTAATTGTTCATGACCCACTTCCCCTTTTACAATTTTACCCAAGCCCTTTGCCTGATCTCCAATGGCACCAAATGCCGTTGGAAGGCTTTGAGCGAGTGCGGGGAAGAAACCAAAATGTTTTGTTTCTACCTTGATATAACTCACATCCGGAATAAAGCCAATTCTACCCGCAGAATCCAATTGGACTGGTAAAACCATATCTCCACCTTTGCGAACAATATAAAGGCTTATCTCCTTATTTTTATACTGTTTTAACACAGTCTGTAATTCATCCTGAAAGGTAACCTTTGTCTGTTCTGCTCCTACAATTAAATCCCCTTTACGTAATCCTGCCCTAAATCCTCCTTCTTTTGGAACTACAGTACCGACCAAGGTTCTCACTCTGGGATACAGGGAAAAGTCCTCTATATTTTTCTTATTCATTTTCTTGGAAAAAACGGTAGGGACATGTATGGTGGTATCCCTTCCATTTCGATCAATTAATAAATCTATTCCTCCAAAAATCAGATCCGCTGAATGTAAATCTGAAAAATTCACGACTTCTTTCTTTCCTATTTTTTTTATTTTATCACCCGGTAACATGCCTAACTTTCTAAATTCCTTACCAGGATTTAAACCATCTTTTAAACTTGAAATGGGGGTATCCGATTTTCCATATAGCAGGGTAAGCATCCAGAAAATAAATATTCCCAAAATAAGGTTGATCGTTACCCCACCTAACATCACCAATAATCGCTGCCATGCTGGTTTGGAACGAAATTCATCTGGTTTAGGAGGTAAAGCCATTTGCTCCTTATCCATTGATTCGTCTATCATTCCGGCTATTTTGACATAACCGCCCATGGGTAACCAACCTATTCCATATTCAGTATCCCCTTTTTTAAAATGAAAAAGTTTAAAACCCCAGGCATCGAAAAACAGGTAGAATTTTTCTACCCGAATACCGAATAACCTGGCCATAAAGAAATGTCCTGCCTCGTGTAATATAATTAGAATAGCAAGCGCCATTAATAATTGGGCAGCCATTACTAAAACGGGCATAATCTGAGAAATCTGGATAAATAAATACATACTATTTTTTACGATAAAGAATCCTAAATGGATTTTCTGTTTATAATTTCTTTTGCTAAAGCCCTCACTTCCAAATCTGTAGAAACATAATCCTCATAATCCGGCTTTGGAATATAGGTTGATCTTTCCATACAATCTTCAATCACGATACTCATTCCCAAAAAGCTTACCTGGTTTTGTAAAAAGGCATGGACCGCGACTTCATTGGCAGCATTTAAAATGCAGGGCATATTTCCGCCCTTCCTTAGTGCAAGGAAAGCGAGTTCAAGATTACGGAAAGTTTTTGAATCTGGCGATTCAAAGCTCAGGTTTGCTCCTGTTAGAAAATCAAACCTTGGAAATTCTGCCTGGATTCTATGGGGATAATGCAAGGCAAAATGTATGGGCATTCGCATATCGGCAGGCCCCATTTGAGCCTTTATGGAACCATCCCGAAACTGAACCATAGAATGAATCACGGATTGAGGATGAACCACTACCTCAATATCTTTTAACTCTATATCAAAAAGCCATTTTGCTTCGATCACTTCCAAACCCTTATTCATCAAGGAGGCCGAATCTATCGATATTTTTGCACCCATGGACCAATTGGGATGTTTCAAGGCTTGTGCTGCCGTAACTGTTTTTAAAAACTCGGACGATTTACCCCGGAAAGGCCCACCGGAGGCGGTGAGAATAATCTTTTCCACCTCTCCTTCCGTCTCCCCCATCAGACATTGAAAAATAGCGGAATGTTCAGAATCTACCGGAATGATATGGCTTTGAACCCGTTTACATAAATCCATTATCAATTCTCCGGCTACTACCAGAGTTTCCTTATTCGCCAGGGCTATTTTTTTCCCTTTCTCCAATGCCTTTATGGTAGGGGCCAACCCACAATAACCTACCAGGGCGGTTAATACCATATCGATGGAATCCTCCTGGACGGCATCCACCAAGCTTTCATTGCCTGCCAGAACCTCGGTATTCTGATGCTTTAAAGCCTCTTTAACTTTGGCATACTGCGTTTTATCACCAATGACCACTCTTTTGGGCTTTAATTTCAGAGCCTGAGAAATTAATAAATCACCCTGGGTATTGGACGTTAGAAGTCCTGTTTCAAACAAATCAGGATGGGCTTCCAAAACATGAACAGCCTGGGTACCTACTGAACCTGTCGATCCTAATATGGCAATATTCTTCAAATCTATCTCTTATTAACTCGTTAGGATATTTTCCAATTCCATGGCAATTTCTCGCGTATTGGATAAATGGGGAACCTTGTTTTGACCGCCTAATTTCCCCCGGTTCTTCATAAATTGGATAAATGTATTTTCTTTAACCGTCCTTAAAATAAGAGGCCTTAAAATTCCTCCCTGAATTAAGTCTTTATAATAATGATTTTTTTTCTGCATTGTTTTATCCAGTACCTCTGAAAAGGCTTCCAGGCTTTGTGGTGGTTTTCCAAATTCAACAAACCATTCATGGTAGGGAAGACTGGAATCCTTAGGATTTACCTGCGGGGCCACGGTGAACTCTATAATTCTTGCCTGAAATTGATCGGAAACTTCCTGTATAGCCGATTCCACTTCTTCTCCAATTACATGTTCCCCAAAGGCGGAAATAAAATGTTTTATTCTACCGGTAACCAATATCCGGTACGGATTCTTTGAAATAAATTTTATAGTATCGCCCACCAAGTAGGCCCATAAGCCCGCATTGGTACTTATTACCAGTGCATAATTTACCTGTAATTCCACCTCTTCCAGGGTTAAGCGGGAATAATGTTCCTTCCCCCATTCCGATAATGGGATAAATTCATAAAAAATACCGGACTCCACCAATAATAATAAACCCTGCTTATCCACCTGATCCTGAAAGGCAAAAAATCCTTCTGAGGCCGGATAGGTTTCGATGGAGGGAATTTTTTTCCCAATTCTTTGTTCCAACTGCTGCCTATAGGGTTCAAAATTAACCCCTCCGTAAACAAAAAGACTAAAATTGGGGAAAATTTCCTTTATCGATTTCCCTGTTTTTTCAAATAATCGGTCAAAATACATTTGAACCCAGGGAGGGATCCCGGAAATAAATCGAAGATCGGATACCAGGGTTTCTTCCACAATGGAATCAATTTTGGATTCCCAGTCCTCTATACAATTGGTTTCAAAACTGGGCAATTGATTGGACTTAAGGTAGGAAGGTATATGGTGATTCACAATGCCGGATAATCGACCTTCTGCAATTTTTCCCTTCTTATTCAGTTTTGGACTACCGGATAAAAAAATAAGTTTACCATCCAGGAACTCAGATTTGCCTGTATGATGTATATAAAACAATAGGGCATTTCTGGCGGCCCGGACTTGCTCCCGTATGGACTCTTTGGTAATAGGAATGTACTTAATACCAGAAGTGGTTCCGGAGGTAGTAGAAAAATAAAGAGGATAACCCATCCATAATATATCTTTTCCACCTGCTTTTGCCTTTTCGATATAGGGCTTAAAATCTTCGTATTCCCGTACCGGAACCTTTTCCTGAAAATCCTTTATAGATTGAATGGATTTAAAATCGTGATCCATTCCAAATTGAGTTCCCGAACCTTTATGAATGAGTTTAAAAAAGGTAAATTTTTGAAAACCGGAACCATCCTCCATCCATCTTCTGGAACCGGCATAAACCAAATGCCCATAATATTTTGATAAAAAAGATTTGAATCCCATTTCAGGCAGGTTTTCGGTGAAGAATGAGACGATTTATAAAATCGGTGATAAATCCAATTCCATAACCTATTAATTGGGTATAGCTGGCCGCCACGCTCAATAAACCAATCCAAATATCTTTGTATTGCAAACTTGCATCCATAAAAATCAGGATACTATAGAATAATAAGCTAAGGGAACAAAATATAAAGAGAGTATTAAAGAATAATAGGAAAGATAATAGAGTTAAAACACAATAAAGGGTAAAAAAGGCCGGAATAAAATGGACCCATTTTAATTCTTTTGGAAAAAATGTATAAATATTAATTCTTGCTCTTCCAAAAAAATGAACCTGACGAAAAAATTGCTCAAAATTTGACCTTCTTTTATGATAAACAAAGGCTTCCGGAATTAATTCGGAATGAAATCCAAGGCTTTGAATGCGGATACTTAATTCAATATCCTCACCGGAACGGGTTAAAATAAAACCTTTTGTTTTTTCCCAAACTTCCCTGGAAAATCCCATATTAAAGCTCCTGGGATGGAAGTTTTTGGAAACCTGTGTTTTTTTACCCCGAATACCGCCGGTTGTAAAAACTGAGGTCATGGCATAATTAATGGCCTTTTGTAAAGGGGTAAATGAGGGATGGGCAGCATCGGGCCCTCCATAGGCATCCAATTTTCGGGCCTGAATTTCTTTACAAACAATTTCCAGATACTGTTCGGGCACTAAAACATCCGAATCGAAAATAATAAAGTATCCACCTTCCGCTCTTTCAAATCCATAGTTCCTGCTAAATCCCTGACCGGAATTGGGCTTATAGAAATAGCGGATATTGAGTTTATTATGAAAGGTTAGGATTAAATCCTCGGCTCTTTGCACAGAACCATCTTCAATCACTAAAACTTCAAAATTCGTATAGGTTTGTAAGCAAAGACTTAATAATAATTCCTTTATTTCTTCAGGCCGGTTATAAAGGGGGATAATGATAGAAAAAAATATGGGTTCCAAGAATTTTAGGTAAGGGTTAAAATTAAACCATTGGGTCTATATTTCTTTTTCAATCAAGTATAAATTTCTTTGTGGAGCATTTCTCGAAATAAGCTCGGCCAAGAACCCCGTTAAAAATAATTGAGAGCCCAAAACTACTAAAACCAAGGCAATAAAAAACAAGGGCTGTTGGGTTACATCCCTGTATTTTACGGCTTTGGCAATTTCAATTAATTTCTCAATAATCAGGGTTAGGGTTATGCCAAATCCAAAAAGAAAACAAAGAGAGCCAATGGTTCCAAAAAAATGCATGGGTCTTTTACTAAATTTCCCTACGAAGAAAATGGACAATAAATCCAGAAAACCGTTTATAAACCGACTTATGCCTCCAAATTTAGTATATCCATATTTTCTGGGATAATGCTGGACAATTTGTTCTCCAATTTGGGTAAACCCAGCCCATTTGGCAATAACGGGAATATAACGGTGCATTTCTCCATAAACCTCTATGCTTTTAATCACTTCTTTCCGATAGGCTTTGATTCCTGAATTAAAGTCATGAAGATTTTTAATTCCCGACATGGTACGGGTTACCCCATTGAATAATTTGGTGGGAATGGTCTTGGAAAGTGGATCATGCCGTTTTTTCTTCCAACCTGAAACCAGATCAAATCCTTCAAAACGTATTTTCTTATATAATTCTGGGATTTCATCCGGACTATCCTGCAAATCAGCATCGAGAGTAATCACCACATCGCCCAAACAGGCTTCAAAGCCCGTATT
>Ga0209067_10000094_pt1 | contig 59140 bp, 62 predicted proteins | sample ColStrG_CSR_2013_FD_187199 | JGI IMG/M metagenome (GOLD analysis project Ga0209067, IMG submission 187199) | Freshwater sediment microbial communities in response to fracking from Pennsylvania, USA - Cold Stream Run_MetaG_CSR_2013 (SPAdes)... | ecosystem: Environmental > Aquatic > Freshwater >...
CAGTCGATCGACCAGAGCCGCCACCGCCTCTTCCGCTTCGATCGAGGCGTCAGCGCGATCCCAGCTGGCCTGACGCGGACCAAGGGGTTCAACGCCATCGGCGGTCAGGGTCGCGGCGTCGAGACCAAATCCTGGATCGACGGTTTCGAGCTTGGGCGCGAACAGACGCGCCACCGCCGCCACGTCCCGCCCCGGCAAAGCCAGGCCGATCGTCAAGGTTCGCGCCACCCCGTCGCAACGATGGAAAGTCAGGTCGAACCGTCGCGCGCCCTGGCCTTCAGCCTCGAGACGGCGCGCCAGGCGCGTGGTGATATCGCAAGTGACCCGGACCAGATCCTCCGGCGCGCTGATGGGATCGGCGAAGTCCAACCGCGCCAGCCAGGGATTGGGCGGACGACGGAACGTCAGGGCTTCGCCTATCCGGCCCAGGGCTTGATCCAGGCGCATGACCGCGCCCGTCCCGAACCGGCGCGTCACCTGTTCGCGAGGCAGGGCCGCCAGGGCGCCGATGGTGTGGATCCCCAGGCGCGCGATCTGGGCGGCGTCGGCGGGAGCGAGGCGAAGGGCCGCGGCCGGCAGCGGATCCAGACAGGCGGTTTCGCCGACCGGCGCGACGATCACGCCTTCGGGCGAGAAATGCGCCAGGGCCCAGGCGGCGCCGGGGGTGTCGGCGACCGCGACGCGAACGGGAATGCCGTTTCGCCCCAGGCGCGCGACCAGGTCCTTCGTCAGAGCGGCTTCTCCGCCCCATAGATGGGCCAGGCCGGTGATGTCGAGAAACAGTCCATCGGGCGGGGCGGGCGCCACGGCGGGAGAAAATCGGGCGCACCAGTCGACCAGGGCCGTCAAGGCCGCCTGGTCGGCCTCCAGGTCCGCGTCGGCCAGGACAAGTTCGGGAACCAGAGTCAAGGCGTCGGTCGCCTTCTGGCCGATGAACAGGCCCAGCCGCGCCGCGGTCTCATTGACGGCGTGGAGGCGCCGCGCGCCGGCTTCGGTGTAAACCAGGCCGAAGCCTTCAGCCGACGAGGCGGATGGGTTGCGGCGTTTCCAGTTGGCGATCGCCCAGTTCGGCGACCACGCGCAGAGGTATCTCGCCATCCGTCTTCTCCAAGATCCATTGACCCGTCCGGCCGCCACGACACCGTTCCAGTTCCGCGCGCCAGCGCGGCGCCCCCAAGCCAGGTTCTCCGGGCGTCGGTTCGCTCGGAGCGGCGGCGACGCGCCAGCGCGTGGCGGCGGCCGTCCCGTTCGCCCCGCCGCGACCCAAGCCGCCAAAGGGCCGTCGATGCAGGACAAACCCGGTCGCGCCCGAGCGCTCGCAGGCCAATTGCAAACGCCGGCCGGCAACCAGATCCACCGCCTCAACCTCGCCGATGACCAGGCTCACGCCCGAGGTCCCCAGCGCTTCGGCCATCGCGGTCAGGCCTTCGGTGTCATCCTTGACGCGAACCTGGATCAAGGCGGCGACGGGAAATCCCAACCCCGCCAGACCCGGCGCATGCAGATCGTCGCGGCGCATGACCCACACCACCGTCCCTCGCCGCGCCAGGGGCGTGGCCAAGGCCGCGACGAACGCCGCCGCGCTCGCCGCCGTCTCGGTTTCCAGACCTTCGCCGCCGAGCTCATGCCAGCACCCTAGCGGCAAGCCCCCGCCCGGCAGGGCGCGGTCGATCCGGCGATCGCCAAAGGCCAAGACGGCGCGCGTCGTCGCGCTCGCGCCGGACACAACCGCCAACTCCGCCCGCGCCGCTTGCAATCGCGCCTGACGAGACATTTCAACCCAACTCCAATGTTCCCTTTTTGTTCTAGTTGGGAGTCCGGAAGAGTCAAGGCGGCGCTTGCCGCCACGCGTGACGAAGGGCGTCCATCGCGGGAGAGGCGACGCAGGGTTACAGTTGCCCCGCCCGGCGTGGCCGGTATGGTGCGGCCATGCCTTTCAAGAACATCCTGATCGCCAACCGCGGCGAAATCGCCATCCGCATCGCCCGGGCCGCCGCCGACCTTGGCATACCCGCGACAACGATCCACTCGAGCGACGACGCCCTGGCCCTGCACGTACAGGCCGGCGATCACGCCGTAGCCCTGCCAGGTTCAGGCGCGCGCGCCTACCTCGATATCAATGCGGTGATCGCGGCGGCCCAATCGGCAGGCTGCGACGCCATCCACCCTGGATACGGCTTCCTCTCCGAAAGCGCGGCCTTTGCCACGGCGTGCGCCGCCGCCGGTCTGGTTTTCATCGGGCCCTCTCCCGAGGCGCTTGAACTGTTCGGTGACAAGTCTAAGGCGCGCGTCCTGGCCGCGCGAAACCGAGTGCCTGTAATCGCCGGACTTGAAGGTCCCGTCGATCTCGCGGCGATGACGGACTTCTTCGATGAGCTGCCGCAAGGCGGCGCCATGATGATCAAGGCCGTCGCGGGCGGCGGCGGGCGCGGCATGCGCGTCGTGCGTTCCCGCGCCGATATCGCCGAGGCTTTTGCCGCCGCCGGACGCGAGGCCGAGGCCGCCTTTGGCGATGGCCGGGTCTACGCAGAACGGCTGATCGAACACGCACGCCATATCGAGGTCCAAGTGGCCGGCGACCGCACCGGCGTCCTGGCGATCGGCGAACGCGACTGTTCCGTTCAGCGCCGCCACCAGAAAATACTGGAAGTCGCGCCCGCGCCCAACCTGAGCGAGCCTCTACGCGCCCGCCTGTTCGACGCGGCGGTCACCCTGGCGGCGGCGGCGCGCTACCGCACGGTCGGCACCATCGAGTTCCTGCTCGAGCCCGACAAAGAGACCTTCTATTTCATCGAGGCCAACGCCCGCTTGCAGGTGGAACACACTATCACCGAGGCGGTGACCGGGGTCGATCTCGTTCAGGCGCAGATTCGCCTGGCCGCGGGCGACACCCTCGCGCGCATCGGCCTTACCTCCACGCCAACGTCTCGCGGTTTCGCCATCCAGGCGCGGGTCAATCTGGAAACCCTGGAGGCGGACGGTTCGACCCGGCCCACCGGCGGGCGCCTCACCGCCTACGAGCCGCCGTCAGGGCCCGGCGTACGCGTCGACGGCTATGGCTACGCCGGCTATCTTACGAGCCCAAACTACGACTCGCTGCTCGCCAAGGTGATCGTCGAGGGGTCCACCCTCGCCGCGGCCGCCGCCCGCGCCGAACGGGCTCTGGCCGAATTCCGCATCGAGGGGGTCGAGACCAACATCCCCCTGCTGCGCGCCCTGCTGAAAGACGCCGAGGTTCGTACGGGTGCGGCGACCACGACCTATGTGCAAGATCACGCCTCCGACCTGTTCGAAGCGGCTCGCGCACTGCCAGTACGTCATTTCGGCCGAGCCGACGAAGCCACGCCGGCCCCCGCAGCGGTCGTGGTCCAGGCGGTTCGTCCCAACGGCGCGGAAACCGTCCGTGCGCCCCTGCAATCGACGGTCGGATCCATCGCCGTGGCCGAAGGCGACATTGTCCGCGTGGGCCAGACCCTGGCGATCCTGGAAGCCATGAAGATGGAGCACGTCGTCGTCGCGACCATCAGCGGGCGCGTCGTCGGCCTATCCGCCGTCAAGGGCGAGGTCGTCGCCAAGGACCAAGCGATTGTCTTCCTTCTGCCCGAAGAGATCGAGGACGAGGACGAGGCGGTCGCCGAGACGATCGATCTGGACTTCATCCGGCCCGACCTCGCCGAAGTAAACGAACGCTGGCGCGTGACTCTCGATGAAGCTCGTCCCGACGCCGTGGCGCGGCGGCGTTCACGCAATCAGCGCACCGCGCGGGAGAACGTCGATGATCTGGTCGACCCAGGCACTTTCCTGGAATACGGCGCCTTCGCTGTCGCCGCCCAACGTCGTCGACGTTCCGCAGCCGAGCTGATCCAGATGAGCCCGGCCGATGGCCTGATCTGCGGCGTCGGCTCGGTCAATGGCGCGCTTTTTCCGGAGGATAAGTCGCGCTGTGCGGTGCTGTCCTACGATTTTACGGTTCTGGCCGGCACCCAGGGGCATATGAACCACCTCAAGACCGACCGCCTGCTGGAGGTTGTCGAGCGTGAGTCGATTCCCGTGGTCTGGTACGCCGAGGGCGGCGGCGGCCGGCCGGGCGACACCGATGGCATTGGCGCCTCGGGCCTGGCCACGCCCAGCTTCAAATCGTTCGCGCGTCTGGCGGGCAAGCTGCCGAAAATCGCCGTGGTGTCGGGTCGCTGTTTCGCCGGTAACGCCTCTTTCGCTGGTGTGGCGGAGATCCTGATCTGCACCAAGGGCACGAACATCGGCATGGGCGGGCCGGCGATGATCGAGGGCGGGGGACTGGGCGTCTTCAAGCCCGAAGACATCGGCCCAATGCACATCCAGACCGCCAACGGCGTCGTCGACGTCCTGGCGGAAGATGAAGCCGACGCCACCCGCCTCGCCAAGCAGACGCTCGGCTATTTCCAGGGACCCGTCGCCGAATGGCGCGAAGCCGATCAGCGTCTGCTTCGGCGCGCCATCCCGGAAAATCGGCTGCGCGTGTACGACGTGCGCCATGTCATCGAGACGCTCGTCGACCAGGGGTCGTTCCTGGAGCTGCGGCCGGATTTCGCGCCCGGCTTGATCACCGGCTTCATTCGGATGGAAGGCCGGCCGATGGGCCTGCTGGCCAACGATCCGCGCCATCTAGGGGGCGCTGTCGACTGTGACGGCGCTGACAAAGGGTCGCGTCTGCTGCAACTTTGTGACGCCTTCGACCTGCCGGTCCTTTCTCTGGTCGACACGCCCGGCTTCATGGTCGGACCGGACAGCGAAGCCCAGGCGGCCGTGCGCAAGACCTCGCGCCTGTTCATCAACGCGGCGCGCCTGGGAACCCCGATGTTTTCGGTCGTTCTGCGCAAGGCCTATGGCCTGGGCGCTCAAGCCATGACCGGCGGCTCGACGCTGGCGCCTTTCTTTTGCGCGTCGTGGCCCACGGGCGAGTTCGGCGGCATGGGCCTGGAAGGCGCGGTTCGGTTGGGTTATCGCCGCGAACTTGAGGCCGAAACCGATCCAGACGCGCAGAAAGCCTTGTTCGATAAGCTTCTCGGCAGCCTCTACGAGCGCGGCAAGGCGATCAACGTCGCCTCAAGCCTGGAGATCGACGCGGTGATCGACCCCGCCGACACCCGGCGCTGGATCATGCAGGGTCTCAAGTCATGCGGACGCCGCCATTCCCCGGCGCGGCAGTTCGTCGACGCCTGGTAAGGTCGGGGATTAAGCCCGCGCGAGAATCAGGCAGCCGTTCGTGCCGCCAAAGCCGAAGCTGTTCGACATTACGGTCTCCAGCTCGCGGTCAACCCGCGTCCGCACGATCGGCAGATCGGCGAATTCCGGGTCGAGGTTGTCGATGTGCGCGCTTTGCGCGACGAAGCCATCGCGCATCATGAGCAGGCAATAGATGGCCTCCTGCGCCCCCGCAGCCCCAAGGCTGTGCCCCGTGATGGCCTTGGTGGAGGATATCAGCGGCGCTTTCGCGCCGAACACGTCACGCACCGCGCCCATTTCCTTCGAATCGCCCACCGGCGTGCCGGTGCCATGGGGATTGAGGTAGTCGATCGAGCGCCCACCGGCCCCTTCAAGCGCCAGACGCATACACCGCGCGGCGCCCTCACCCGATGGCGCCACCATGTCATAGCCATCGCTATTGGCGGCGTAGCCGACGATCTCGGCGTAAATCCTGGCGCCCCGCGCTCGCGCACGGTCCATATCTTCAAGAACCAGCATTCCAGCCCCGCCCGCGATGACGAATCCGTCGCGGTCACGGTCATAGGGTCGGCTGGCGCTGGAGGGCGTGGCGTTGAAGCCGCTGGACATGGCGCCCATGGCGTCGAACAGGCACGACAAGGTCCAGTCCAACTCCTCGCATCCGCCAGCGAACATGACGTCCTGCGTCCCCAATCGGATCTGGTCCGCGGCGGCGCCAATGCAATGCGTCGACGTCGCGCAAGCCGAGGAAATTGAGTAATTTATGCCTTTGATCTTAAACCAGGTCGCCAGCGTTGCCGAAGGCCCTGAGCTCATGGCCTTGGGAACCGCGAACGGACCGATGCGTTTCACGCCCTTGTCTTTGGCCGTGTGGGCGGCCTCGACAATGGCGCGTGTCGAGGGTCCGCCAGAGCCTACGATCAGGCCTGTGCGATCATTGGAGACATCACCCGACTCCAGACCCGCATCGGCGATCGCCTGTTCCATGGCCAGATGGGCATAGGCCGTGCCGGGAGCCAGAAAGCGCGCCGCGCGCCTGTCGACCAAGCCTTCCCACGCCACATTCGGCGCGGCGTGAACCTGACAGCGAAAGCCGAGCTGGGCATATTCCGAAGCGGCGACGACGCCGGACCGGGCGGCGCGCAGAGACTCGGCCACTTCATCGGCATGGTTGCCGATGGCCGATATGATCCCCAGGCCCGTGACGGCGACTCTACGCATCTGTCGCTTCCTCGCTCGGATCAGGCGAGGTCGGCGGCGCTGAACACCCCGACCTTCAAATCCTTCGCCTCATATATGGGCTTTCCATCGGCCTCCAAAACCCCATCGGCGACGCCCAGGACCAATCTGCGCAATATTACCCGCTTGAAATCGATTCGATAGACAACCTTTGAAACGTTGGGGGTGACCTGACCCCTGAATTTGACTTCGCCGACCCCCAAGGCGCGTCCTCGCCCAGGCGCCCCGGACCATCCCAGGAAGAATCCGACGAGCTGCCACATGGCGTCGAGGCCAAGGCAGCCTGGCATGACAGGGTCGCCCAGAAAGTGGCAATCGTAGAACCAAAGGTCGCGACGAATGTCCAACTCGGCGACGAGCTTGCCTTTGCCGTAGGCGCCGCCCTCGTTGGAAATTTCGACGATGCGATCGAACATCAGCATCGGCGGCGCCGGCAGCTGGGCGTTGCCGGGCCCGAACATCTCACCCCGCGAGCAGGCGAGCAGTTCGTCGCGCTCGTAGGAACTTTTCGGTGTGAATGTAGTCATAGGGTCGGCGTTAGCACGCTCGCCGCCAAGGTCTCAACGACATTGCGCTTTTGGCGAGGTTCCCCAAACCTGTTCGGCGCGAACCCAGCCCTTCACGTCGCCGACCCGCACGACACACCAGTCGCCGTTGCAACCCTCCAGGCTGGCGATTGCCCGCGGATTTAGGAATCCCACCGTGCGCGCGTCGTCTTTAGGCTGATGATGCAGCGGCGCCGGTGAGGGGCCGGTGGCCTGGACCGAGCGCCTGCCGTCCACCATGGATCGATGGACCCACACGGCCGCACCGTAAGGATCGCATATCCGCCGCCATTCCTCGGTCTCGCCGACGACCTGCACGGGCAGGCCCTTGGCGCGATAAACCCACAAAGCGGGGTAGTCGACGCCCGGACCCTTTCGCGCGAACACCTCGCCGCGCTTGAGGCTGACATACCGGGGAACGCAAAACCCCGAAACGCTCCTGGCGCGGACAGCGGCCGGGCAATCCGCCGCCTCGTCGGCATGAGGGCCACAGGCCGCGAGGCATCCCATCAGGCCAAGGGCGATGATCATCGGAATGAAGCTGGGAAAGCCCGCGGCCGGTTTCATTTGGCCGACCCCCGTGGGTTTGCTAGGAAGCACGAAAGTCCTCCCTCCCTGGCGAAGCACCCGTTAGACCCACACATGGCCCTCCGTAAGCCGAAAATCGTCGTCACGCGCAAGCTTCCAGACGCCATTGAGACGCGCATGCGCGAGCTCTTTGACGCCGAGCTCAATCTGGACGACGCGCCGATGACGGCGCAAGCGCTGGTTGACGCAATGAATCGGGCGGATGTCCTGGCCTGCACGATCACCGATCGAATTGACGGGTCGTTGATCGCCAAAGCCGGCGAGCAACTTAAAATGATCGCGAATTTCGGGGCCGGCGTCGACCACATCGACGTAACGGCCGCCGATGCGCGCGGCCTGATCGTCACCAATACGCCCGGGGTGCTCACCGAAGACACCGCCGACCTGACCATGGGCCTGATCCTGGCCGCGAAGCGGCGTCTGATCGAAGGCGCCAACATCGTGCAGGCCGGAGAATTCCACGGCTGGTCGCCAACGTGGATGCTGGGCCGCCGACTTGGCGGCAAACGCCTGGGGATCGTCGGCATGGGCAGGATTGGTCAGGCCTTGGCCAAGCGCGCCCGCGCGTTTGGTTTCGCGATTCACTACCACAACCGCAAACCCGTCAGCGCACGCATCGCCGATGACCTTGAGGCGACCTATTGGGAGAGCCTCGACCAGATGCTGGCACGGATGGACGTCGTTTCGGTCAACTGCCCACATACCCCCGGAACCTACCACCTGCTTTCCGCACGGCGGTTGAAACTGCTCCAGCCCCATGCCTACGTCGTGAACACCGCTCGCGGCGAAATCATAGATGAGGCTGCTCTGGCGGGCATGCTCCAGCGTGGCGAACTGGCGGGCGCGGGCCTGGACGTCTACGAGCACGAGCCGACCGTGAATCCGAAGCTATTGAAACTGCCGAACGTGGTCCTGCTGCCCCATATGAGCTCGGCCACTCTGGAAGGCCGACTTGAGATGGGCGAGAAGGTGATCATCAACATCCGGACCTGGATGGACGGCCATAAGCCGCCCGATCGCGTGATCCCCTCAATGCTTTAAACTCGGCGCGATGGGGTCAATCTGCTCCCGATCCGCACGCCGGGCAGAGCGGATCCGGCGGTAAGCTGACTGTTCGCGCAACCGCGCCGAGCCCATCATAGATCAGAATCCGGCCGGCGAGGCTTTGTCCCGCGCTGGTAAGCCACTTGATGGCCTCCAGCGCCATCATGGCGCCGACAACGCCAGCCAGCGCCCCCACGACACCCACAGCCGAGCAGGTTTCGGCGTCCGGCGGGATCTCTGGCACCAGGCATCGGTAGCACGGCCGGGCGTTGAACAGTCCGACCTGCCCAGTCCACCGTCCGATCGCCCCGCTGATCAGCGGCTTGCCAAGTTTAACCGCGGCGTCGTTCACGACGAACCGCGTAGGAAAGTTGTCGCACCCATCCAGGATCAGATCGTATGGCGCCAGAAGTCTCTCCGCGTTCTCCTCGGTGACCAGATCCTGAATGGGCGCGACATTGACGTGCGGGTTGATTTCGCGGAGGCGCGCCGCGGCCACCGAAACCTTCGGCGCCCCGACGTCGGCCGTACGGTACAGTATCTGCCTCTGCAGGTTTGAAAGGCTGACGCTGTCCGCATCGACCAAACCGATTTGGCCCACGCCGGCCGCCGCCAGATACAGCGCCGCCGGCGAACCCAGGCCGCCGGCCCCGACGATCAACACTTTCGCGCCCTTCAGAGCCTGCTGGCCCTGACCACCAATCTCGCGCAGCATCAGATGGCGCGCGTAGCGTTCGACTTCGTCGTCGGAGAAACTCATCCACCTTGACCCCATCGAAGCGCGCGGCCACATGCGGGCCTATGCGCTCAACCCAATCCGCCCCGAACTGGCACGGCACGACGATTTTGGCCGTCCGCAAAGACGGCGCCACGGTAATCGCCGGCGACGGCCAAGTCTCAATGGGACCAACGATCATCAAGGGCAATGCGCGCAAAGTGAGGCGTCTGGCGGGCGGGCGTGTGCTGGCCGGGTTCGCCGGCGCGACGGCGGACGCTTTCACCCTGATCGAACGCCTGGAAGCCAAGCTCGAGCAATACCCTGAACAACTGGCGCGAGCCTGCGTCGACCTGGCCAAGGACTGGCGCACCGATCGGTATCTTCGTCGCCTGGAAGCGATGTTGATCGCCGCCGACGCTTCCGCGATCTTCACCCTTTCGGGCGCGGGCGACGTATTGGAGCCTGAGCACGGCGTCGCGGCGATCGGCTCGGGCGGCGGTTTCGCCCAGGCCGCGGCGCTGGCCTTGCTCGAAACCGACATGCCCGCCGAAGCCATCGCCCGCAAGGCCATGGGTATCGCGGCCGACATCTGCGTCTACACCAATCACAATGTGATCGTGGAATCGCTCGGTCGCCCATGACTGAATTCACGCCCCGGGAAATTGTCTCCGAACTCGATCGGTTTGTCGTTGGTCATCCGAAGGCCAAACGCGCCGTCGCCATCGCCCTGCGCAACCGGTGGCGGCGACGCCGACTGTCCGCCGACCTGATCGACGAGGTGACGCCGAAAAACATCCTGATGATCGGCCCGACGGGGGTGGGAAAGACGGAGATAGCGCGACGTCTGGCCAAGCTCGCTCAATCGCCATTCTTGAAGGTCGAAGCCACGAAATTCACCGAGGTGGGCTATGTCGGCCGCGACGTTGACCAGATTATCCGTGACCTCGTCGAAACCGCCATGGCGATGGTGCGCGAGCGGCGGCGGGCGGCGGTGGAGGCCAAGGCGACATCCGCGGCCGAAGACCGCATTCTGGAAGCCCTCGTCGGCGCCCATGCCCAGCCGGCGACCAAGGAGGCGTTTCGGAAGAAACTGCTTGCCGGAGAGCTCGACGACAAGGAGATCGAACTCAATCTGCCGGATACCACCAACTCTCTTCAAGGCTTTGAAATACCAGGGCAACCAGGTTCGTCCATGAGCATGGTCAACCTCTCCGAGCTTATGGGCAAGGCGTTTGGCGGCAAGCGCCGCGCGCACAAGACCACAGTGTCCGGCGCGTGGGCGCCTCTGGTGGCCGAGGAAAGCGACAAGCTGCTCGATGATGACGCGGTCACCAGCGAGGCGCTCGATCTGGCGCAAAACGCGGGGATCGTCTTCATCGACGAAATTGACAAGGTGGCCTCTCGCGCGGACCGGGCGGGGGCGGACGTCTCTCGCGAAGGCGTGCAGCGCGATCTGCTGCCGCTGATCGAGGGAACCACGGTCTCGACAAAATACGGGCCGGTGAAGACCGACCACATCCTGTTCATCGCTTCAGGCGCCTTCCATTTGGCCAAGCCGTCCGACCTGCTCCCGGAGCTGCAGGGCCGGCTGCCCATACGCGTCGAACTGGAACCGTTGACCCGCGACGACTTGAGACGGATTCTTACGGAACCGGAAGCCAATCTCGTGCGTCAGCATCAGGCTTTGCTGGCGACAGAGGGCGTCGAGCTCACCTTTACCGATGAAGCCCTCGACGCGCTCGCCGACGCCGCGGTGGCCGTCAATGGCGCAGTGGAAAACATCGGCGCGCGCCGACTGCAGACGGTGCTGGAAACGGTGGTCGAGGAGATAAGCTTTACAGCCGCGGATCGCTCCGGGACCCGCGTGACGATTACCGCCGAGGACGTGGCCCGTCTGGTTGGAGCCCTCGCGCGAGACGCTGACCTGTCCCGCTTCATCCTTTAGTCACAGGGGATTCCATGCCGGCCAAACGTCTCCCGGCCTCCGAGCGCGCCCGGATCGCATCTATATTCGAGCGGTTCGAACGTCATGCTCCTGACCCGCGGACAGAGCTCTCGCACCGTTCGCCGTTCGAGCTGCTTGTGGCGGTAGTCCTTTCCGCCCAGGCGACCGATGTCTCGGTCAACAAAGCCACCGGACCGCTGTTCGCCGCCGCCGACACACCCGCCGGAATGGTGGCGCTGGGCGAGGCGGGCGTCGCTCGTTTCATCTCGTCCATCGGCCTCTTCAATACAAAGGCCAAGAACGTCATCGCGCTGTCGCGGATCCTCATTGAATCCCACGGCGGGAAGGTTCCGCTGACCCGCGAGGCGCTGCAGGCCCTGCCGGGGGTTGGCCGCAAGACCGCGAGCGTCGTGCTGAATGAACTTGGCGTCGAGCCCGCGATCGCCGTCGATACGCATGTGTTTCGCGTGGCCCACCGTCTCGGCCTTAGCGCCAGCAAGACTCCCGACCAGGTGGAAGCGGATCTGTTCGCGATCACGCCGAAATCGGCGCTCACGCGGGCGCATCACTGGCTAATCCTGCACGGCCGCTATACCTGCGTCGCTCGCAAACCGAAGTGCGAAGTCTGTATCGTCAGGGATCTGTGCCCGTCCCGCGAACTGGTCCAGGGTAGCTAAGTCGGCCGCCCGGTCGCCACAGCGAGGATCAATACAGCCTCGTCACGACCGTCGGATTGCTGTAACGCCCCGGCGCACGTTTTGTCCCGGAACCCCATGACCCTATCCTACGATGTCACCGCGGTGGGTAACGCCATCGTCGACGTGATCGCCCCGGCGAGCGATGATTTTCTCCATACCGAGGGTCTGGCGAAGGGGGCGATGACCCTGATCGATGAGGCTCGCGCGGCCAGCCTCTACGCGCGAATGGCGCCCGGAATCGAAGCGTCCGGCGGATCAGCGGCGAATACGGTCGCCGGAGTGGCCAGTCTGGGAGGGCGCGCCGCCTATATGGGCAAGGTCGCCAAAGACACCCTTGGCGAGGTCTTCTCACATGACATCCGAGCCTCCGGAGCTCATTTTGACACACCGCCGGCGGTGGCGGGACCGGCCACCGCACGATGCCTGATCAATGTGACTCCAGACGGTCAGCGCACGATGAACACTTATCTGGGGGCCTGTGTGACCCTGGGGCCGGACGACATTGACGCCGCCGTGATCGAGGCCTCGAAGATCGTTTACCTCGAAGGCTATTTGTTTGACCCGCCCGATGCTCGGCGCGCTTTCGCCAAGGCCGCCGCCCTGGCCAGGGGAGCCGGCGGCAAGATCGCCCTGACATTGTCGGACGCGTTCGTGGTGGAGCGTCATCGCGGCGCCCTGCTGGGATTCATCGAAAGCCAGGTCGACATACTGCTGGCCAATGAGACCGAAATCGCGGCGCTGTTCGAGACGACGGATCTTGAGGCGGCCGTTGCCGCACTCAGAGGGATTGTCGAGACCGCGGCAGTCACGCGTGGTCCTGACGGCGCCGTCGTGTTTTCAGGCCCCGCGCGCCACGATGTCGCCGCCGTTAGACCCCGCATCGTGTTGGACACCACCGGCGCGGGGGATCAGTTCGCCGCCGGTTTTCTGTTCGGTCTCGCCGAGGGGCACGCCCTGGAATCGTGCGGTGTATTGGGGTGTCTGGCCGCCGCCGAAGTCATTGACCACTACGGGCCACGCCCGGAGAGACCGCTGCGCGAGCTCGCCCGCGACGAAGGACTCCTGACAAAATGAATAGAACAGCGGTAGTGACCAGAAACACTCAGGAAACCCAGATCCAGGTTTCACTGGATATCGATGGCGCTGGTGTCTCGTCGGTGGCGACCGGGATCGGCTTTTTCGATCATATGCTGGACAGTTTCGCCCGGCACGGCGGCTTCGATCTTCAGGTCTCGACAAAGGGCGATCTGCATATCGACATGCATCACTCAGTCGAAGACACCGGGATCGTCATCGGCCAAGCTTTCCGCCAAGCCCTGGACGGCTTCAAGGGAATCCGCCGTTTCGGCCACGCCTATATTCCGATGGACGAAACCTTGACGCGATGCGCCCTCGATCTGTCCAATCGCCCTTATCTGGTATGGCGCGTGGACTTCGCCCGACCCAAGGTCGGCGAGATGGATACCGAGCTTTTCAAGGAGTTTCACCACGCCTTCGCGATGAACCTCGGCGCCTGCATCCACATGGAAACCCTCTATGGGGTGAACTCGCACCACATCGCCGAAAGTGGTTTCAAGGCTCTGGCCCGTGCGCTGCGCGACGCCGTGGAGTTGGACGCCAAGACGGCCGGTCAGGCGGCCTCGACGAAAGGCGTGCTCTAAGCCAACGCCCAATGTCGATCATCGCCCTTATTGACTACGGCTCTGGCAACCTGCCGTCGGCCGAGAAAGCGTTGCGCAAGGCGGCGCTTGAGATCGGCGGCGGCCTCGATGTTATCGCCACCGCCGACCCAAATCAGATCGCCCGCGCTGACTTCGTCGTTCTGCCCGGCGTGGGCGCATTCGCGGCCTGCATGGGCGCGCTCACGGCCCTTGATGGCGTCGTGGAGGCGATGACCGAGGCTGTGCGCGCTCGCGCTGCGCCGTTCCTGGGGATATGCGTTGGCATGCAGCTGCTGGCCACCGCTGGACACGAGTTCGGTCGGACCGAGGGTCTGAATTGGATTGCTGGCGATGTCCGTCCGCTGACGGTGACGGACCCGAAGCTGAAAATTCCGCACATGGGGTGGAATAGCCTGACCGGCGCACTCGACACCGCTCTGTTCGATGGGCTGGCGCCTGGGGTCCACATGTATTTTACGCACTCCTACGCGATGACGCCGAGCGATACCAAGGATGTCAGCGCGTGGTGCGAACACGGCCAACGATTCGCCGCCGCGGTGACGCGCGGCAACATTGCTGGCGTTCAGTTTCACCCCGAGAAGTCTCAAGCCGCCGGCGCGCGACTGCTCGGCAATTTTTTGAAATGGCGACCATGATCCTCTACCCCGCGATCGACCTGAAGGACGGCCACTGTGTGCGGGTCGTTCACGGCGATCTCGCCACCGCGACCGTATTCAACACCGAGCCCGCCGCGCAGGCGCGGCAATGGGCCGAGGCCGGGTTTGACTGGCTGCATGTGGTGGACCTGAACGGATCGGTTGAAGGCCGTGCTGTGAATGGCTCGGCCGTGACGGCGATCCTGGAAGCCGTGAGCCTGCCGGTGCAGCTTGGCGGCGGGATACGCACGATGGCGGATATCGAACGTTGGATCGAGGCGGGCATAAGCCGCGTAATCCTGGGAACCGCCGCGGTGCGAGACCCCCAACTCGTGCGGGCCGCGGCTCGGCGTTGGCCAGAACAAGTGGCTGTGAGCGTCGATGTCCGCAGAGGGCGGGTCGCCGTGCAGGGCTGGACGGAGGATTCCGGTCTGGACGCCATCGCTGTGGCAAAGCAATTTGAAGATGACGGCGTCGCGGCGTTGATCGTCACGGACATCGATCGTGACGGCGCGCTGATGGGCTTCAACATCGACACCTTCGGAGCCATCGCCGACGCGGTTTCGATCCCCGTGATCGCGGCCGGCGGCCTTGCCAACGTTGAGGACATTGTTCGCCTCAGGGCCCGAAAAGGGGTTCCACTGGCAGGCGCCGTGCTGGGTCGCGCCCTCTATGTGGGCGCGATCACGCCTCGCGAAGCGCTGGCGGCGGCGGCCTGATGCTCAAGGTGCGGGTCATTCCGTGTCTGGACGTCAAGGACGGCCGCGTGGTCAAGGGCGTCCAATTCGTTTCGCTTCGGGACGCGGGGGATCCCGTCGAACAGGCCACGGCCTATGACAGGGCCGGAGCCGATGAGCTGATGTTTCTGGACATCACCGCAAGTCACGAAGGGCGGCCCGCAATTCTCGATGTCGTGGCGCGCACGGCGGAGGTATGTTTCATGCCTTTGTCTGTAGGCGGGGGCATTCGGACCGTCGAGGGAGCGCGCGCCCTGCTCCGCGCCGGCGCCGACAAGGTGTCAATCAATACCGCGGCAGTGGAAAACCCTGATTTGATAAGTGCTTGTGCCGATTCTTTCGGCTCACAGGCAGTCGTGGTGGCCATCGACGCCAAGATGGTGCGGCCCGGCGAATGGCGGGTTTACACCTACGGCGGCCGACGTGACACGGGTCTTGACGTGACCTCCTATGCGGCGGAGGCCGTGCGCCGGGGCGCCGGGGAGATCCTGCTGACGTCCATGGATCGCGACGGCGCCAAAACCGGCTACGACACCGCATTGCTCGCGTCGGTGACATCGACGGTCTCGGTGCCCGTGATCGCCAGCGGTGGAGCTGGCACGGTTGAGCATATGATCGACGCCGTAAAGACAGGCGGCGCCGACGCCGTCCTCGCGGCCTCGGTATTCCACTTTGGAGAGATGACGATCGCCGCGGCCAAGTCAGCTATGGCCGCGGCCGGCGTGCCGATCAGGCCAGCGTGGGGTGAAATTTCGTGAGCCGGTTCGACGAATCCATTCATCACCTTGTCGAGACCATCGCGTCCCGCCGCGGCGTCGATCCCGCGGCGTCATGGTCCGCCCGACTGTTGGCGAACCCAGCCCTGGCCGCCAAGAAACTCGGTGAGGAAGCCTTGGAAACAGCGCTCGCGGCGGTACAGGGCGATCGCGCCGCGACTGTCCAGGAGAGCGCCGACCTGATCTATCACTGGCTGGCGCTGATGGCCGCCATGAACATCGATCTGGACGATGTCGCCGCAGCGTTGGAAGCCCGTCAGGGCCGTTCGGGATTGGATGAAAAGGCGTCCCGCCCCGGTTGAAGCCGGCTTAGCCTGGATTGTGTTTCAAGGCGACGTACAGAGCGCCGCCGCCGCCATGTCTGTCGTGGGCTTGTGACACCCCGGCGATGATCTGCCGAACCGCCCTGTCAGCCAGCCACTCGGGGGTTTGGCGACGCAAGATCCCGTCGCCCAGCATTCCCTTGCCCGTAATCACCAGGACGTGGCGGGCGTGCTCTCGCCATTGTCGCCACAGAAACTCCGTCAGCCTCGCCCTAGCCTGATCCTGAGTGAGCCCATGCAGGTCGACCACCGCGTCAAGTGTCGCGCGGCCCTTCTCGATCCGCTTGACGCGTCGGGGCTCGATCTCCTGTGGCGTCCCGCGCGCGTGTGTTCTGGTAACCTTGGACGCCTGAATGCCCGGGACAGAGGCGGTCCTTGCGTGAAGCGGCTGCGGCGACGAGGTTTGCGAAGCCATAGTCTCCATCGACGGGGCAGAACGGCCGGGAAACGGCCGCACCGTAGCGACCACGAGGCGCCAAGCTCTCGAGTCCGCGTCTCCCCGCATCGAGCTCACGATCCCGCGGCCGGGATCGGCGATAGTCGATAGAGCCGCAAATCATGCCGAATTCGGCCCGCCTCGGCTCCGGCGTCAGCGCCTCGCCCAAGGTAGAGATCCGCGCGCGCGGGACCTTTTATCGCCCCGCCCGTGTCAAGAGCGAGCGCAAGACGACGATAGACCGGACGCGACCCGGCGAACATCGGTGTTGTCGCGTCGATCCAGAACAAATCCCCAAGGCTATATACGGCCGGATCGATCGCCAGGGCCCGGCCTGCCGGAAGTCGGCGTCCGGAAGCGCCCATCGGGTCGGCGCCATCGTCGGGCTGCAACCTGAAGAAGACATAGCGTCGGTCGAGTCGCATAATTTCATCGGCCATCGATCCGCGATGCGCGGCGAGCCAGGCTTTGACGCCATCCGCCGACATTTCTTGCGGCGATATCAGTCCCCGCTTTTGCATGGGCGTGGCGATGCCTTGAAATGGCGCGCCGTTGGAACCGTCGTAAATCGCCCGCTGCCGACCGCCATCTGGGTACGCCAGCACACCAGATCCTTGAATCTGCATGAAGAACAGATCTTCCGGGCGCATCCAGGACAGGGCGTCGGCCGCTGGCTGCTTATCGATCCAGGCTCGGTCGGGGTAGGTTTGGCTGCTGGCTCCGCCTGGTGGGGCGCGGCCAAGATCTCCTGGCTTGGGCCTAACCGGGGCGTTGAATTCCGCGTCGCGGAAGCGTCGCGCCGGGAAAACGGGCATGAAATAGCCTGTTAGAACGCCTACGCCCGGCAGGTATTCCACAGTGAAGTGCGTTTCGAAAAACCGTCGGGCCTCCTGAGAATCACGGGCCGGCGAGCGCCTCGCCTGACGGCATACCCTTGCCGCCACGCCATCACCGCCCTCCAGGCAGGCGGCGGCGTAGGCTTGGAATCCGGCGAGATGATCTTCCTGCTCCCACCCCGGAAGAGCGCGGAATTCTGGCGACACTTCAATTGTCGTGACCGGCGCCGGCGCTGGTTCTCGCCCGGGAGGCGGCGGGTTGATCGAGCTTGCCGGCAGGCTCGGCGGCTGGCGCATTGGCAGGGGCGGCGGAGCGGTCGAGCAGCCGACCACCAGACTGGCCGCCATCACCGACATCAGAGTCCGCGTGGAAATCACGCTTCGGCGGGATCGACGTTGACCAACACCCAATTGGGGTCGCGGCTCTTCAAGTTGCGCTGGAATGTCCAGATCTCCGCCGTACGTCGGTCTTCCGTCATCTCGCCGCTCGGGCCATTCGAGCGCGTGCGCAGTTCCGTCAAGAACCGAACGGCCGCCTTTACCAAGTCTCCAGTCACCTTAACGCTCTCGAAGTCCGCGCGCGGCGGCTGCAACAACTCGACGCTTTCGCTTCGGCCACCTTCCTCTCGCTGCTTGATAGCGCTGTCGAAAGCCCCCATCACCATCTCCGACAGCAAAGGCTTCAGCGTCGCCCTGTCCCCGGCCGCAAACGCTTTTACGATCATTTCGTAGGCTTGCCGCGCGCCCTGCAGAAACGCGGCGGCGTCAAATGACGGATCGCGTGCGCGAAGAGTCGCCAAATCATCTGCTGGCGGGAGCGCACCAACCGCGGCCACGTTCGCTGGCTGCGCCGCGATCGGGTTCGCCGCGGGTTGCAGGGCCCCTTCCGCGCCACGGCCAACCCTGCGCCCCAGAACCAGGTACAGGTTGACCAAAAACACCGCGGCGATCGCCGCCAGCGCCGTTAGTTCGAAGATGCGTATCGGTTCCACGAGGCTTCCTAGACTATCCAACCGACAATATAGGCGATGTGAGACGATCCGTCAGCACCATGACGGGGCGCATGACGTTGCGGTTGCGCGGCGCCCATGTTAGCGAGCCGCCTTTCCAGCGGTCCCTCGCCAAAACACCCCGGACTCCATGACCATGACCGACGCTGTTACGCCCAGCCCCGAGCCGGGCCAGGGGGTCCTCGACCCCGCCACACAACCCGCGATTCGCATCCTGGCCCAGTACGTTCGCGATCTTTCATTCGAAAATCCCAAAGCGCCCGAGGCCCTCCGCGCCGGTGAGACCGCGCCGCAAATTGAGCTCGGTGTTGAACTGAACGCGCAAGGCCGTGAGGCCGGCGTCTTTGAGGTCGAACTGAAATTGACGGCCGCCGCCCGCCGTGACGCCGACCCTGTCTTTCAGATTGAGCTGGTCTACGCCGGACTGTTTCAGATCGTCGGCGTCGACGCCGAGGATCTTGAGCAGGTGTTGATGATCGAGTGCCCGCGTTATCTGTTCCCGTTCGCCCGCCGCCTCATCGCCGATCTTTCAGCGGAAGGGGGCTTTCCTCCGCTCATGCTCGAACCCATGGATTTCGCGGCGATCTACCTGGCAAGAAAAGCCCAGATGGACGGCGCGCAGGCAGGGAGCGCCTAGGAAGCCTGGCTGCCGGCCTTCGTCTCCCAGACCGAGTTTGGACCAAGGCTATCCAGGACGAACGCCTTGTGCGCGAGATCTTCAGCCGCAGTCAGTCGTGATGGCAGTCTGCCGCCCGGACGGGCGCCGTAGGACTGCCGTTCCTGTTCGCGGCGCGAGGACACGTCCTGGGCCGGCTGCAGGTCCAGGCTGGCCTCACGCCCGCCGCGTAGCTCAAGATAGACGCTGGCCAGGAGCCTCGTGTCCACCAGGGCGCCATGTTTCTCGCGATCCGCCAGGGAGATCTTGTAGCGCTTGCAAAGGGCGTCCAGCGAGTTGAAGGCCCCTGGAAAGGTCTTCTGCGCCAGGGCGAGCGTGTCGATCCAACGCCCATCCGGCCATTTCGGATATCCGCCAAGCTCGAGCTCATTATTTAGAAAAGCGCGATCGAATCCCGCGTTGTGGGCGACGAGCGGCGCATCGCCTACAAACTCCAAAAGGGCGCCCGCCACTTCTGGGGTAGCAAATGTCGGTTTGTCCGCCAGAAACGCCCGTGAGAGGCCGTGAATGCGCTCCGCATCCATGTCGATGTCTCGCTCGGGATTGATATATCTATGGAAATATCGACCCGTGGGCATGAGATTGACGATCTCGATGGCGGCGACCTCGATTACGCGATGGCCCGTTTTCGGGTCCAATCCGGTCGTCTCGGTATCAAGGACAATTTCCCGGTTCATGGCCTTAGGATCTCGGGGTTTTGGGTCGCTTGCGCAAGGCGTCCAGGACGTGGCGGACTTGCGTTCTGGCGACTTCGAGGCCCTGGCTCGTGTCGATGACAAAGTCCGCTTTGGCGCGCTTGTCAGCGTCGGGCATCTGGGCGGAAAGGATCGCCTCAAACTTGGCCTCGGTCATTGCGGGCCGCGCCAGAACCCTGGTTCGTTGGAGCGCCGCCGGAGCCGAAACCACGACAACGCAGTCGACATTACGTTCGCCAGAGGTCTCAAGCAGCAGTGGGATGTCCAGAACCACGAACTCGGCGCCATCGCTCTCAGCGGCCTGAAAGAAAGCTTGCCGCGCCTTGCCCATGAGAGGCCAGACGATGCCGTTGAGGCGGGTCAGAGCCTCGGGATTGTTGAGCACGCGCTCAGCGAGGAGGTTTCTGTCGACGCCGCCATCGATCACGACGCCGGGAAAGGCCTCCTCGACCGGGGCCACTGCGGCGCCCCCTGGCGCGTATAGCCGCCGAACCTCTGCGTCGGCGTCGTAGACGGCCGCACCTTCCGCGGCGAACATCTCCGCTGTGGTGGACTTGCCCATACCGATAGAGCCCGTCAGTCCAATGATGATCATGCTCGCTCCCTAAGCACCGCCAAAGCCGAGCTTCGGACATCGACATCTGGGGGCTCGATCCCAAAGAAGGCGAGATAGCTCGGCCTCGCCTGGCCGATTAGCATCGCCAACCCGTCGACGATACCATGCCCTTGGGACCGCGCCTCGGCGAGCAAAGGGGTCATGAGAGGACTATAGACCATGTCCATGACGACGCAGCCGCGATCCACTGCGCCCCAGGGTATCGGCCATGACGGGCCCGAGCCAGACCCGAGCGGCGTCGCGTTTATCACGGCGCGGGCTTCGGCCAAGGCTGGCGCCAAATGCGCGGCATCCCAAGTTCGGCATTGATCGCCGAAGATAGCCGCCAACTCGTCCGCTCTTCGCCGGTCGCGGTTGACGATCCTGATCTCGGGCGCTCCCGCGTCCAGCAGGCCGGCGATTGCGCCCCTGGCGGCGCCCCCGGCGCCGAGAATCACCACGGGCGCCTGGCCCAGGTCCAGCTCGGGGGCCTGGGCCCGAAACGCGGCCACAAGACCCTGGCCGTCTGTATTGTCGGCCTCGACGGTTCCATCCTCGTGAAAAATCAGGGTGTTGGCCGAGCCCGCGCGGTCGGCTCGGTGCGATCGACGGTCGGCCAGGGCCAGCGCCTCAGCCTTGAAGGGCGCCGTGACGTTCAAGCCTTTTACCACGCCACCCCGCAGACCGTCCGTAAAAGCCGCGAAGCGTGTTCTGGGCGGACTGAAGGCGACGTAGACAGCGTCCAGATCGGATCTGGCCAGCCAGCGGTTGTGTATATGGGGGCTAAGGCTGTGGCGAATTGGGTTGCCGACCACCCCCGCCAGGCAGGTTGCTCCGGTAATCTCGACTGTCACGATCCGATCGCTCCAAACCGACGAAGCGCGCTGATCAGAGGCAGCAGTGGGAGTCCGAGTATCGCATGATAGTCGCCTACGACGCGGTCAAACAGATGAATGCCCTCCTCCTCGAAGTGATAGCCCCCCACGCTGTGGCGAACGGTCTCCCCGCAGCGCTCGACGTAGCCCGCGATGTCGTCCTGGCTCAGTGAACGCATCCGGAGGCGGGCTGTGCGGCACGTCCTCCAGGTCATTCTCCCTTGTCTGGCTAGACTGACGGCGGCGTGGAGGCGGTGTTCGCGCCCTTGCAAAAGTCGCAGTTGCGTCGCGACAGCTGTTTTCTCTCCTGGCTTGGACAGCATGACACCGTCGATCTCCAGGGTTTGATCCGCGCCAATGACCCAACCCTCCAGGTCCGCAGAGGCGCATCTGGCTTTGAGCGTCGATAGCGCTATCGCGACTTGTCTCGCCGCCGCGCCGCTCATCGCTCCTTTTACCTGAGCTTCATCCACATCGGGGGCTTTGACCGTAAAGCGGATTCCCGCCGCGCTCAGCAGTCTTGCCCGCACCGGACTATTCGAGGCCAGAACCAACTCCATCATGGAGTATCGTCAAGTGTCGAGGTGTTCCCAGAGAGGTAGTTGATTACCGCGGCGGCCGTCTCTTCCACCGACCGGCGGGTCACATCGATCACCGGCCACCCGTGGCGTTCGTAAAGCCGCCGCGCGGCTATGATTTCGCCGCGCACGGCGTCAGTGTCCACATAGGCGCTCTCGCGCGTTTCACTCAGGGTGCGCAATCGGTTACGCCGTATTTGGATCAGGCGGTCGGGGGAAAGCGTCAAGCCGACAATCGGCACTCCCTTGAGTTCCAACAGACTCGCCGGGGGCCCCGAAGTGGGCACCAAAGGCACGTTCGCCGCGCGCACCCCCCTGTGGGCCAAGTAGATACAGGTCGGCGTCTTTGAGGTTCTCGAGACCCCCACCAACACGACGTCCGCCTTATTGAGATCCCGCCCGCCTTGGCCGTCATCGTGGCCGAGGGCATAGGTTAAAGCGTCCATACGGTCGAAATAATTACTATCCAACGCGTATTGAGCCCCGACACGCTTTGATAGCGGCGCGCCTAGATAGAACGATAGAGCCGACACCAAAGGGTCCAAAGCGCCAAAACAAGGCATCTCCAGGCGCTTACAACCCACCTCTAGCGCTGTTCTGAGATCCTCATCCACGATCGTATGCAGCACGACACCTGGCGCCTGAGCGATCTCAGCGAGCGCCCGGCTAAGTTGTGCAGGGGTGCGCACAAGCGCATAGATATGTTCGATTTCCATGACGTTGCTGAACCGGGCGCAGGCGGCTCGCGCCATGGCGTTCAGTGTCTCGCCCGTGGAGTCTGAAACCAGGTGCATATGGAAGTATGTGCCGAGGCGCTGCGGTTGGGTGGCGTCGGGTTCGGTCGGGGACAAGCTGTTAGTCACCGTGTTTTGCCGGTGCATAGGATCGAGGTCTCATGACATCCTTCGCGGCGAGCGCCATGGCCGGGGACAAGTGTGTGTTGCGCCCTCGCTTTATCCACGCCTTAGAGACCCTGGGCATAGGGTGAATCGGTCTCGCCGAATGGACTGAATTTCCGGATCGGGCCTGTCGCGAATCCCACATTATGGAAATCCATTTTCCATTTTCTAGCAATAGTTTAGGTTCCTTCTCCCAGGATGTCGGTCATCGGTGTGCACCGATTGGAAGGCAGGGGACGCGCGGTGGATATCCACCCGCGTTTCGCCATCGATCGACGTTCGTGACCGCCATACACGCACTACATCTATCTCTTAAGATTCTTTCTCAAATTAATTAGAAAGATAGAGAAGGCGTCCAAGGGGCCGAGCGGTGCTACCCTGGTCCACCTGGCTTCGGCCTTCCTTCAGCGCGGAAAACAAATTCAGATGGCTGAACGCATCGCCGTGGTTCTGTTCAATTTGGGCGGGCCTGACAGCCTTGAGGCCGTCAAACCGTTTCTCCAGAATCTCTTTTCGGACCCCGCGATCATAGCGGCGCCATGGATCCTGCGACGGCCCTTGGCGATGCTGATTGCGTCCAGGCGCGACGCCATGGCCAGGGCGAACTACGCGCTGATGGGCGGAGCGTCTCCCATTCTGGCCGAGACGCAAGCTCAAGCCGCCGCCCTCGAAGCCAATCTTGCGCTTAGGTGGCCGGACCGGATCACGAAGGTGTTCGTGGGGATGAGATATTGGCGGCCAACCATAGAGGCGGTTTCCAATGAGGTTATGGCCTTTGAGCCCGACAGGATCATTCTGGCGCCTCTGTATCCGCAGTTCTCGACGACGACGACCGCTTCATCGTTTGCGGCTTGGCGGAAGGCCTACACCGGCAAAGGAGAGACTTCAGGGGTCTGCTGCTGGTATGACAACGATGGCTTAGCGCAGGCCCATGCGGAGTCGATCCTGGAAACTTGGCGTCGGGCCGGAGAGCCGAAAGTGCGGCTGATATTTTCGGCGCATGGGCTTCCTGAACAGATCGTGGCTCGAGGCGATCCTTACCAGTGGCAAATACAACGGACGTGCGACTCCGTGGTGGCCCGTCTTCCAGGGCAGTGGGATTGGAAGATTGGCTATCAGAGTCGGGTCGGACCGATGAAGTGGCTCGCGCCGTCGACCTTGAACGTGATTGAAGAGGCGCATCGAGAGGGGTTTGGCGTTTTGATCGATCCGATCGCGTTCGTTTCTGAACATATTGAAACGCTTGTTGAATTGGATCATGACTACGCCAATATCGCCAAGGGTTTCGGCGTCACGACGTATCTGCGCGCGCCCGTGGTGGGTGTGAGTCCCCGGTTTATCGATGGCCTGGCGAGCGCCGTCGCCGTGGCGATGGAAAGGCGGGCGATAGGGCCAGACGGGCAGGGGTGTGGGGGATGCTGGAAACGCTGTGGCGCGCAGGTCTAGAGCTGATGGCGGACCAGCCGGCTCGTTAGAGTTTTGGTTTTGGCGAACGGAGCTAGGAAGCGTTGCTGATCAACATCGTCAAGGGCCTGCATATCCTGGCGGTCATCGCCTGGATGGCGGGCCTGCTCTATCTGCCTCGACTGTTCGCCTACCACACTCGAGCCGATCCTGGTTCGCAGTTGGATACGACGTTCCGGACGATGGAGCGTAAGCTTCTCAGCATAATCATGACGCCGGCTATGGCGGTTGTTCTGGCGCTCGGCGCCAGCCTGGTCTGGCTCGAAGGGGTGGCGATTCTGCGAGAGCCTTGGATGATCGTTAAGCTTGGAGGCGTGCTTCTGTTGGTCGCATGGCATTTATTTCTGCAGAGGGCTCAACGCGCGTTTGCCCAGGGGCGCCCGACCGGGTCCGAACGATTTTGGCGGATGACCAATGAGATTCCGTTCCTGATCGCCATCGTCATCGTCCTGTCAGTTACAACCAAATATGGCCGCTAGGGCGACAACCCGGCGCCTTGACGGAGGCGTCGGATTGTGGTTCCGGTCTTGGCGCTCCCGTCCGAGGGGCAGTGCGGTTTTCTCCACATAAAAGTCTATGCGTGCCGGCCCCAGGCGGGTTTGGGCGCCTCAGTTACCCGCTCCGTGCATAACAATTCGAACGGGTTGGTTCCCCAGCCTTGGCCGCGCGGGGGCTAAACACACAGTTCATAGGAAAAGAGACCTATTTGAATGTCTGACATCGTGGACCTAGCGCCTCTCGAAGAGAGCGAAGCCATGGTTGGCGCGCCCGCGCCGGCGGAGGAAAACCAGAGGGAAACCTCGTTCCTGGCTGGATTTACGCGATTGTCGCTTCAGGAGCTGAAGGAGAAATCCCCGGCCGAACTGCTGGCTTTTGCCGAACAGTTTGACATCGAGAACGCCAATGCCATGCGCAAGCAGGACATGATGTTCGCGATACTGAAGGCGTCCGCCGAGGAAGGGGTCGAGATATTTGGCTCTGGGACCCTGGAAGTGGTGCAGGATGGCTTCGGTTTCCTTCGCAGTCCGGAAGCGAATTATTTGCCGGGCCCCGACGATATCTATGTAAGCCCGTCGCAGATTCGAAAGTTCGGTCTGCGTACCGGCGACACGGTCGATGGCGGGATCAGGGCCCCGAAGGAAGGTGAACGCTACTTTTCCTTAGTGAAGGTGGACCAGGTCAACTTCGAAAATCCCGACAATGTCCGGCACAAGGTTCACTTTGACAACCTGACGCCGCTCTACCCGGAAGAGCGAATGACGATGGAGATGGACGATCCGACCTTGAAGGATCGTTCCGGGCGCGTGATCGATATCGTCGCGCCGCTTGGCAAGGGCCAGCGGTGTCTGATCGTGGCGCCGCCGCGGGTCGGTAAGACGGTCATGCTGCAAAACATCGCCAAATCGATCGCGGCGAACTATCCGCAGTCCTATCTGATCGTGTTGCTCATCGACGAGCGTCCGGAAGAAGTTACGGACATGCAGCGTACCGTTCGAGGCGAGGTCATCTCATCGACCTTTGACGAACCGGCGATACGGCATGTGCAGGTCGCCGAGATGGTGATCGAAAAGGCCAAACGCCTTGTCGAACATAAGCGAGACGTCGTGATCTTGCTTGATTCGGTGACCAGGCTTGGCCGAGCCTACAACACAACTGTCCCGTCTTCGGGGAAGGTCCTCACCGGCGGCGTGGACGCCAACGCCTTGCAGAAACCAAAGCGATTTTTCGGTGCGGCGCGAAACATTGAGGAAGGCGGGTCGCTGACGATTATCGCTACGGCCCTGATCGACACCGGCAGTCGAATGGACGAAGTCATTTTCGAAGAGTTCAAAGGCACCGGCAACTCGGAGATCGTGCTCGACCGAAAGGTGGCCGATAAGCGAATCTATCCCGCCATCGACGTCCTGAAATCGGGCACTCGCAAGGAAGAGCTCATCACCCCGCGGGATCAGCTACAAAAGACGTTTGTGCTGAGGCGGATTCTCAATCCCATGGGCCCGCAGGACGCGATCGAATTCCTGTTGGATAAGCTCAAAAACTCAAAGAACAACGCTGACTTTTTCCAGTCGATGAACACCTGACCCTGCCGCTGGCGAGCTGCTGAGCGGCCCGCCCGATACGGTTGCCGTGGAGATGACCGATGAAACTGCGTGTCGATGTCGATTGCACACCCGAAGAAGCGCGGGCGTTCCTGGGCCTTCCAGACGTTGCACCCCTAAATGCGCGATTTGTCGAGGAGATGAGCAAACGTCTCGACAGTTCGCTCGGCGGCGCGGGAACCGAGGAAATGATGCGCTATTGGATGAATATCGGCGGGCAAGCCACGGAACAGTTTAGAAAGTTGTTTATGTCGGCCGCGACGGGAAGTGCGGCGACGCCTAAGGGCGGATGACGGATACCATCTATGCGCTCGCAACGGCGGCGGGGCGCTCTGCGGTCGCGGTCGTACGTGTCTCGGGGCCTGAGACAGCGTCGGCCTTGCGCGCCTTAGGGGCGGATCGTCTGAAACCACGCCAGGCGCATGTGCGCACTTTTGTGGGACCGCGTGGCGAGGTGCTCGACCGAGGGATAGCCCTCTGGTTTCCCGCGCCGGCGAGTTTCACGGGGGAGAACTGCGGAGAGCTGCATCTCCACGGGGGATCTGCGGTGGTGGACTCAATCATGTCCGCTCTTGCGGAGTATGGTTTGCGTCTGGCCAAGCCTGGGGAGTTCACGCGGCGGGCGTTCGAAAATGGAAAACTATCGCTTGATCAAGCGGAGGCCATTGCCGACTTGATTGACGCGGAGACGCACCGGCAAGCGCGGCAAGCCATTGACCAGTTGGCGGGCGCGCTGGGAAAGCGCTTCGAACTATGGCGAGCGGCCTTGGTCGAAGCGCTTGGCTATCTCGACGCGGCGGTGGACTTCCCGGAAGAGGATTTGCCCGTCGCCGTCGCAAACCGGGCTCGCCCGCTGTTGGACCGCGTCCTGAATGACCTTGTCGAGGCGACGGCGCACGGCGATCGGGGCCGAGCCATTCGTGATGGATATCGCGTGGCCTTGGTGGGCGCTCCAAACGCCGGGAAAAGCAGTCTCCTGAACCTTCTGTCTGCTCATCAAGCGGCCATTGTCAGCCCACAACCTGGCACGACGCGCGATATCATCGAGGTGCACCTGGTCCTCAACGGCTATAAGGTCATTTTGGCCGACACTGCCGGTATCAGGTCTGCTGGCGATGAGGTGGAGCGCGAAGGGGTCCGGCGGGCCAGGGATTGGGCGAGTAACGCGGAATCGAGGATCTGGGTGGTGGATGGCTCGGATCCAACGGACGCCTGGACCGCCGCCGCCGACGTGGTTCGCCGCGGCGATCTCTGTGTCATCAATAAGAGCGATCTTGGCGTAACGGGAGCCGGCGTAGCCGCTGATCGGCTTGCCAAAGAGCAGGACCTCAACGTCTTGCACTGCTCGATTCTTGGGGCTGGCTGGGAAGGCGTGGCGGCGTGGCTGACGGACTCGGTGACGCTGGCCTTGAGTGGTTCAGACTTCCCGGCAACGACGCGATTGCGCCACGCTCGGGTTTTGCAGGAGGCGCGTTTTCACCTCGAAAGGGCGCTGGATGTGCTAGACATACCCGAGCTCGCGGCGGAAGACGTTCGACTCTGTGTCAGAAGCCTCGGGCACGTGACGGGCGTGGTTGGGGTGGAGGATGTCCTGGGGGACATCTTCAGTCGATTTTGTATAGGGAAGTAGAGTGTTTCACGTGAAACGAGCAGTGAGGCCGAGGGGCGGGTGAATTCGACCAGCTGGGATGTCATCGTCGTCGGGGGTGGTCACGCCGGCTGTGAGGCGGCGGCCGCCGCAGCGCGGTTTGGCGCGCGTACTTTGTTGCTCACGCACGACGTGAAGACCATCGGCGCCATGTCGTGCAATCCAGCCATTGGGGGGTTGGGCAAGGGGCACCTCGTTCGCGAAATAGACGCGCTGGATGGGCTCATGGCTCGGGCCGCGGACGCTGCCGGAATACAGTTTCGGATGCTGAACGCTTCCAGGGGTCCGGCGGTGCGTGGGCCGCGCGCTCAGATTGACCGAAAATTATACCAACAGGCCATGCTTGCCCTGTTGGCCGCGCAACCCGGTCTGGAGATCCAGGCTGGCGCAGTGGAGGATTTGGCGGTGTCCGATGACCAGGTTGTCGGGATTGTCGACGACTGCGGGCAAGTCCATCGGGCGAAATCGGTTGTGGTGACGACGGGGACCTTTCTGAAAGGCGTCATACATCGCGGCGAAGAGCGGATTCCCGCCGGGAGGTTTGGGGACGCGCCAAGCATCGGGCTGTCGAACCGACTTTACGGGCTCGGGCTACGGATGGGTCGTCTGAAGACCGGCACCCCTCCAAGATTGGACGGTCGGACAATCGCGTGGAACGAGCTGGAAATGCAAAGCGGTGATGAGTCGCCATCAGCGTTTTCGTTCATGACTGACCGCGTGACGAGGCCGCAGGTTCAGTGCGGCATTACCGGGACAACCCCGCGAACTCACGAGATCATTCTAGAGCGGCTTGGTGAATCAGCGGTCTATGGCGGTCGCCTCACCGGCCACGGCCCGCGATATTGCCCATCCATAGAGGATAAGGTTGTTCGTTTCGCCGACCGACAGAGTCATCAGATTTTCCTGGAACCCGAGGGGTTGGAAGACGCTACGGTGTATCCCAATGGTATTTCCACTTCCGTGTCCGCCGAGACGCAGGACCGTTTCCTAAGAACAATCCCGGGGCTCGAACACGTCGCGGTGGTGCGGCATGGATACGCAATCGAGTACGACTATGTCGACCCGCGGGAACTTGGCCCGGACCTCCAGACGAAGCGACTTAAGGGCTTGTTCCTCGCCGGCCAGATCAATGGCACGACCGGCTATGAGGAAGCTGGCGCTCAAGGGTTGATGGCGGGCCTGAACGCGGCTCGGCTATGCGCGGGCGAGGCGGGCGCGTCCTTGGGGCGCGAGGAGGCCTACATCGGCGTGATGATCGACGACCTGGTTACGCGAGGGGTCACGGAGCCCTATCGTATGTTCACGAGCCGGGCCGAATATCGTCTGAGGCTCAGGGCGGACAACGCCGATCAGCGCCTGACGCGACGGGGTCTAGACCTTGGATGTGTGGGTGCGGTCAGGGCAAGGCACTATCATGATCGGCAAGCCGCGCTCGATGCGGCGCGCGCCGCGGCGGCCGCATGGCGCTTGGGTTCGGCCGAGGCCGCCAGATATGGAATCCACTTGAAACAGGACGGCCAGGCGCGGTCGCTTGGACAGCTGCTGAGCAGCAAGGCCATAACTCTGACCGGCCTCGAGTCGATCTGGCCCGAGATAGGGGCCTGGCCAGGTTTCGTGCGTGAGCAGATAGAGTTTGACAGCGCCTATCACGGTTACCTGGACCGCCAGGACGCGGACATCGCGCTGATGCGGCGCGACGACCATTTGGAACTGCCGGCGGACCTCGACTACCGTAGCTTGGGAGGACTTTCCAACGAGGCCAGAGAAAAGCTTGAGACTGTGCGCCCGAAGACGATCGCCCAGGCGGCCCGCATCGAAGGATTGACCCCTGGCGCAATAGGAGCGTTGTTTGCCCATGTCAGAAGACGAGCGGCTTGACGCCCCATTGGCGGGTTTGGATCCCGCGGGCGGGTGGCGCGCAGACGTTGATTGCTATGAACGTATGCTGACGAACGCCAATCAGTCCATGAACCTTGTTGGCAAATCGACGTTGGCGGATTTCTGGTCGCGGCACTTCATCGATAGCGCTCAACTCGTCCGGGCGACGCCGGCGACTCGTGTCTGGGCCGACCTTGGGGCCGGCGCCGGACTACCGGGTATTGTCCTGGCGATTCTGCTGAAGGACAGTCCGGGCGCTCACGTGCACCTGGTGGAAAGCATGCGTAAGCGATGTGAATTTCTTAGCGCTGTGGTGGAGGCCTTGTCCCTGCCAGCGACGGTACATCATGCTCGTGCCGAAACCCTTCGACTGAAGGTTGAAGTTGTCACCGCACGCGCCTGCGCGCCGATGGCGCGCTTGCTTGGATATGCGGCCCCGTACCTCGCCGCTGGGGCCAAGGGATTGTTTCTAAAAGGTGTGGATGTGGACAGGGAGCTCGAAGAGGCGCGGGGACTTTGGCGCTTCAAGTCCAGATCGTTGCAGAGCCTGAGTGATCCACGCGGTCGCCTTGTCTGGATCGAGGAGTTGAGCCGTGCCACATGAGCCGAAAACCATGCGTGCTCTTACCGTCGCCAATCAGAAAGGCGGCGTTGGGAAGACGACGACCGCCATCAATCTGGGTACGGCACTAGCGGCCGTGGGTGAGAGAGTGCTTCTCATCGATTGCGATCCCCAGGGCAATGCATCGACAGGCCTGGGCGTCTCTCCGCAGATGCGGAAGAAGACCGTCTACGACGTCATGGTGGATGACACCCCGCTTGAGATGGCGATCGTGCAGACCGAAATCCCAGGTTTGGACTTGGCTCCCGCGGAAGCGGATCTCTCCGGCGTGGAACTTGAAATCGGTCATACCGCTCGTCGAGCGTACAGGCTCAAGGACGCGCTCGCCTCGCTGCCGCCGCGCGTCGGCTATGACTACGTCCTGATTGATTGCCCACCGTCGCTGAATCTTTTGACCGTGAACGCGATGACCGCGGCGGACGCCGTCTTGGTGCCGATGCAATGCGAGTTTTTCGCATTGGAGGGCCTGACCCAATTACTGCGCACGATCGATCAGGTACGCCGCACCCTCAACCCGACGCTGGAGATTCAAGGCGTCGTGCTGACCATGTACGACCGACGCAACAGCCTGTCCGCACTGGTCGCGAAGGATGTTCGGGATCACATGGGCGCGAAGGTCTATGAAACCATGATCCCTCGCAACGTCCGCGTGTCCGAGGCGCCGTCTTTTGGCAAACCGGCGATCATCTACGATATCAATTGTGCGGGAAGCCAAGCCTATTTGCAGCTGGCGAAGGAAGTGATCGGCCGTGAACGTTCGCGGCGCGTGGCTCTGGCCAAAGCATAGTCAAGGAGACATTTACTGAATGGCCGAAAGTCGACGAGGGCTAGGGCGCGGACTTTCCGCGTTGCTCGACGAAGTAGAGGCGGCGTCAACGCCCGAGGCGCGCCGCGCCGCGGGTGTGCTGGAGGTCGGCGTCGAGCTGATTGCTCCCAATCCCGACCAACCCCGCAAGGTATTCGGCGTTGAGGAGCTGGATGAGCTCGCCGATTCAATACGCGAACGCGGCGTGCTTCAACCGATCCTGGTTCGACCGACCCCGGGCTCGCCCCAGTCCTACCAGATCATCGCCGGCGAACGCCGTTGGCGCGCAGCTCAGCGGGCGGGTCTGCGCTCGATCGCGGTGATCGTCCGGGACCTGGCGGACCAGGAAGCCATGGAAGTGGCTCTGATAGAAAACATCCAGCGCGAAAACCTCAACGCTCTGGAAGAGGCGCGGGCCTACGCCATGATGGCGAGGCAGTACGATCAGTCTCCCGAGGCGATCGGCAAGGTGGTTGGAAAAAGCCGTAGCCATGTGGCCAATACGATGAGGTTGATGAGGCTGCCGGAGACGGTTCAGGACCATGTTGCGGCCGGTCGACTGTCTGCCGGCCACGCGAGGGCTCTGCTAGAGTTGGAAAATTGCGAGGACCTCGCCGACAAGATCATCAGTCAGGGCCTGAACGTTCGGCAAACCGAAGCTCTCGCCAGAAGCGCGAAAAGCGATCGAGGCGGGAGGTCGACAAGAGAGACGTCGGTGGACGTAACCGGAAACCCCGACACACGCGCGCTTGAGGCGGATCTAGAGGAATTGATCGGGCTGAAGGTGCGTGTTCGCGAGCGTGACGGCGCTGGCGAGGTCAGCATCTCCTTCCAAACCCTTGAGCAGTTAGACGACTTGTGCCGGCGCTTGTCGCACAAAGACTCTCATTGATACCGACGGTCGCCGCCGACTCCCGTTTTGGTCACGGTGTTTCGACGGCGCCTATTTCGATCGGGCGGGGGCGCCCAGTTTTCGTCCCTCCCCCCACATAATATGACGGATCATACCGGCGTCGGTATCAAAGGCCCGCGTGACGCGCGCGCAAGGCGATGGCAAGCACCAGTCTTTCGGCGATAAGGTGATCGGGCGAGCCAGACTGTTTGCAGGCACGATCTGCGGTCAGGATATCGCGTTGCACGCCGGCGAGGCCGCCCGTCTTCCAAGCCCTACATTGGCGAAGGAACTCACGTTCATTTTTCCAAAAGATGCCGACGGATTTGGCGGCGGTTTGCGCATCGGCCCCACCGGTTTGAAGCGCGGCGACTTTGCGTAGGCGGGCTGCATGAAAGGAAAGCGCTCGGATGGCGGAGACGCCAGATTCGCCTTCTTGAGCGCTTCGCCGCAGACAATCGTGGGCGGCCGAGGCCCGACCGCCGAAGGCGTCAAACGCCGCGTCCGAGAGGATGGCTTCCGGCTCGACACCGAAGAAATTAATCAATTCCGCCGCTTCCGTTGGCGCGTTGCGGTCTGGTCCTATGAACAGGCATAGCCTCTCAATTTCACGCCGCGCTACGCCGCGGTCCCGAGGTAACCGGGTCGCCAGCTGGTCCAGAGCTTCGACGGTGAGATGGACGCCGTTTTGCGTCAACTGTTCACGCAGGAGCCTGAGGAGGTCAGCAGATTCATCGTCATAGCAGACCAGCTCAGCGCAATCGCGCGCGGTCTCAGCCAGTTTGCGCAATCCTGAACCCCGCTCGAGAGAGCTGGATTCGACCAGGAAGAAGGCCTCGGGGTTGAGTCTGCCGGCGAGATGACCTTCGAGGGCCTCAAGTACGATCTTATCGAGGCTGGCGCGGCCGTTGGTCAGACGAAGCCTGACCAATCGGCGGCCGCCGGTCATGGAGACCGCGGACAGTTCACCTTCCAGGCAGTCTTGGCGGGCCAAGAGCTCGCTGTCCGACAGCACGGACACCGAAAAAGGGTCGTTGACGTCGGCAGTCACCGACGCCGCCAGAATGTCGGCCATTTCGCCGACCAGGGCTAGGTCGCGTCCATGTATCACCGCGGCGCGAATGGCCGCGTCCGGACGACGGACAAAGCGCTCAATATCCGCACGCTTTTGAAGCCTCATGGCCGCGCTCCGGTATGCCGCTTACCCGCCGGCGCCTTTGGCGAACCATGCCGAAAGTTGCAATTGAATCCTGCGGGCGACGTCGGCGGCCGCCCGCGCCTGGCTGTCTTGGCGGGCCGCGATGCCGGCGTAGGGCGCGTCCGCCGCGTCATAACTCACCTGGCTTGAGACATCGCCAGCGGTGGCAAGTCGCCCAGTCGCCGTATCCACCAGACGATATTGGACGGACAGCGAGACGGCGTACCGCTCGGCGACGTTGTCGATGCGGAGCCCTCGCGGGTCGCGTGTCTCCTGCACTGTGTAGGTCAGTCGCCATTTGGGCGATACCGATGAGGTCCCGCCGAGACCATCCTCCAGATTCTGACGTATCAAGAACGCCACTCGGCCCTGCGGCGGCTCGATGTGGATTGCCGACAGTCCACGTGAAACGCCGGGATTGGCATACATTGGTGTGAACCCGCAGCCGCCCAATCCCGTGATTGTCGTCAGCGCGCCGAGGGCCAGGATTGTCCTTCGGGCGCGGCAAGTACGAAGACGGTTAAACATGGCTTACCTAACCCGCGACAATGTTGACGATACGATCCTGAACCACAATCACCTTTCGCACCGTCAAACCGTTCAGGCGAGCCTTGACCTCACTATCGGCGAATAGGATTCGCTCGACTTCGGCGGTTGACGCTCCGACGGGGGCCTGAATTTCGGCCCGCCGTTTCCCGTTTATCTGGACGGGCAGCACCGCTGTGTCTTCCTGCACCAATGCCTCCTCCCATACCGGCCAGGGGGCCTCGGCCACGAAGCCGGAGCGCCCAAGACCCTGCCAGCATTCCTCCGCGACGTGGGGTGCAAAAGGCGCCATTACCCGGGCAAGCATTGACAAGGCTTCAAGCCGGGCTTCGGGGCTGCAATCCGTTCCGCGACTTGTCCGAAGCAGTGAGACAAATTCATGCAATCGGGCCACGGCGCTATTGAAGCGGAACCCTTCAATGGCCTCCGTGATGGCTTTGGTCGCGCGGTGCGCGCCACGTCGCAAGGTCAAGGTCGCCGCGGCGTCGCCCATGTCTTCAGTTACGGCCGGCGGGACCTCCTGGAACTCGGCCCAGATGCGGTTGACCAGGCGCCATGCACCTTCGATCCCCGCCGAGGTCCACTGCACATCCCTTTCCGGAGGGGAGTCGGAGAGCACGAAAAGGCGAAGCGCATCGACGCCATAGACCGAGGCCACATCGTCGGGCGCGACGACGTTGCGCTTGGATTTGGACATCTTTTCGGCGTCGCCAATCATGACAGGCTCGGCGGTTTCGCCGATACGCGCCCGCCGCGTCTGACCCTCCGACTGGATCTCCACTTGCCCCGGTTCCAGCCACTCTCCCGATTGGCGCCGATATGTCTCGTGGGTGACCATCCCCTGGGTGAACAGCCCGGAAAAAGGTTCCTTGATCGACGCCATGCCGGCGTCTGATAGTGCGCGCGTGACGAACCGTGCATACAACAGGTGCAGGACCGCATGCTCGATTCCACCGATATATTGGTCGACGGGGAGCCAATAGTTCACGGCCGCCATGTCGATAGGCTCTTCGCTCGCGGGATTGGCGAAGCGAAGGAAATACCAAGAAGAATCCACGAAGGTGTCCAGCGTATCGGTTTCGCGCTCCGCCGGCCCCCCGCATTTCGGACAGTGAGTCGCCTTCCACGTCGGATGACGGGCCAGAGCGTTCCCGGGGCGGCTGAAGTCCATGTCCGAGGGCAAGATCACGGGTAAGGCGGATGGGGGGACTGTGACCACGCCGCAGTCAGAACAATGCACGATCGGGATAGGGCAGCCCCATCCGCGTTGTCGAGCAACACCCCAATCACGCAAGCGGAAGACCGTGGCGCCCTCGCCTTTGCCGTTCGCCTCAAGGCGTGAAATGACCTCCGCCTTGGCCTCCTCGACGGTCATCCCGTTCAGGAAGTCTGAGTTGAATAGATGACCGGGTCCGACATAGGCCTCATGTTTCACGTGAAACGAGTTCGGGTCCGCGTCTGGGGGAAGAACCACCGGTCTGACCGGCAGGGCATACTTCAGGGCGAAATCGAGATCTCGTTGATCATGCGCGGGACATCCAAAGATGGCGCCTTCGCCGTATTCCATAAGAACAAAATTGGCGATCCACACGGGCAGATCGCGGCCTGGATCGAGGGGGTGAACGACCCGAAGGCCGGTGTCGTAGCCCATTTTTTCGGCCGCCTCGATTTCGGCCTCGGAGGTTCCGCCCTTGCGCACCTCGGCTACGAACGCGGCCGCATGCGGATCCTTCGCCGCGACCGATTCCGCCAGGGGGTGATCCGGCGCGATGGCCATGAAGCTGGCGCCAAACAAGGTGTCCGGTCGAGTCGTATAGACGGTCAGGCCGTTGGCCGGACCGTCGGCGGTGAAATCAAAGGTTAGTCGCAGCCCACGCGACTTGCCGATCCAATTTTCCTGCATCAGGCGCACCTTGTCCGGCCACCGATTCAGCGATTTCAGGCCCTCCAAGAGGTCCTCCGCATAGTCAGTGATACGCAGAAACCATTGATTTAGCTTGCGACGTTCCACGGGCGCGCCGGAGCGCCAACCTAGCCCGTCAACAACCTGCTCATTGGCCAGCACCGTCTGGTCAACGGGATCCCAGTTGACCAGACCTTCCTTGCGGTAAATCAGGCCGCGTTCGTAGAGTTTGAGGAACCAGGCTTGCTGGCGGCCGTAGTATGAAGGCTCGCAGGTTGATAATTCTCTCGACCAATCAATCGATAAGCCGAGTTGTTTCAACTCGGCGCGCATGCGTTCGATGTTGCTGCGAGTCCAGGAGCCGGGATCGACGCCGCGCTCGCTCGCCGCATTCTCCGCGGGCAGGCCGAATGCGTCCCACCCCATCGGGTGCAGCACGTTGAACCCCCGCGCGCGTTTAAATCGCGCGATCACGTCCCCCATCGCGTAGTTCCGAGCGTGGCCAACATGCAAGCGTCCGGAAGGGTAGGGGAACATCTCCAGCATATAGTATTTAGGTTTTGATGTGGATGGCGGCTCGGCGCGGAAGATGTCCGCAGCCTCCCAAGCGGCGCGCCATCGCGGCTCTACCTCCTTAGGATTATATCGACTCATGTGCCGCTAAACTCCGTCGTCAGTGGATCGCCTTGTAGACCAGTTCATGTTCCCCCTTTGCCGCTAACATCGCAACGCGCGCGGGGCGAAGAGCGATGCGTTACCCGAGAGTGTGGTCTTTCAAGCGCTTAGAGGGGGACCCTGTGTGAAGTTGACCCTGGCCGCAGTCCCGGTTCGCTTCGGCGTCGCGGTCTCTCGTCGCGGCGCCCGTGTCAAGCGGCTAAATAGGGCGCATCCGCGGACCGAAAGGCGCGGTTGGACGTACGGTCCGCGTCACCTGTGCGGACTAGCCTCGCAGGTTGGAAAGCCGGAGCTGACGCGCGCGCGTCAAAATGGCGTTCTCGATGTCCGTCGAGGTCTGATCGGCCGCGCCGGCCGCGGTCCAACCCCCAGCGCCGTCGCTGACCTGCTTGAAAATGGTCACGTTCAATCCGTCGGCGCGCAGTCGAGAATCGAGGATATAGACCGTGGCCTTGAACCGCTCATTGGGTTTCTCGGGGTTTACGTACCAATCCGTGATCACGACGCCGCCGTAGGGGTCCGCCGATTGCAACGGCATGAACGCCAAGGTGTCCAGGGTCGCGCGCCACAGATAGCCATTGACTCCAATGGTAGCGGTCGGCGTCGATTTTGCCGACTGATGAGCCGCCCGACCGCCACAACCGGTAAGCACCAGCGCGCCGACCGCGGCTGCGGACAGGAGGCTGAGCGATAGGTGACGGGGTTTCCTTGTGAACGCACGCATGGATGGCTTCGGACTCGCTTTCGATTGGGAGAGATCATGACGCTCCAGGGCGAAGCCTCTACAGTATGCCGCGCGCCCCGCCAAATCCAAACGAGCGCGACGCTGTCGCCTGCGTGACATGACGGCCACAAAGGGTCTTGAACGAACGGTCTGCCCCGATATGTGGGTTTCCCCAATTGACGATGCGCGCTAACGGTATGTTAGGTGAAGCCCAAGGGCCGCGAGGCGTTTCGTCGTTCGCTGTTGGGGATAGGATCGGATCGTTGTGTCGAAGAGCGTTTGGTCAGCTGGTGCGATAGCCGCGGCGATTGCGCTAGCAGTCGTCGGCTCCGCCCATGGTCAAACGACGCGCAACGCGCAGCCGTCCTTGACGTTAACCGCCAACGATTTTGATTCCCACGCCTACTCATACGGTCCGTCTGTGTCGGGACGGACCTTGGAGTGGGATTCACGAAAGGGTCGTTGGGGTCTCAAGGTCGGTGTCGAGCAGCACGTTGATCAACTCGGCGTCTGGCGTGACGTGCAGCCGGGCGTCTATTATCGTCTGACGCCGCGCCTGCACATTGGCGGCGCGGTGAGCCTGGCCCCCAGCCAAGTGTTCAACCCAAATGTGGTGCAACCCCAGGCCAATAATCCCCGCGTGCGCTTGGAAACGACGTTCAAGTTCTAACGTTCTGTTGTCGTTTCGATAAAGCCATCGATCCCCGCCATGCCCGAGGCGCCAGCTTGGCGTAGGCCTGCCGCGCGCGCGCCAGTCACGCCGCCAAGTGCAATTGCCGGCTTCCTCGCCAGGCGCGCCAGACGAGCGAACCCCATGAGGCCAAGCGGGCGGCCCGCCGACGGACTTTGACTAGGGAATACGGGGGAAATGACGATCGCCGCGATCGCGGATCTCCTGGCCCTGGCAACCGCCAGCGGGTCATGGGCCGCCCCCGTCACGATGAAACGACGGGACCAGCGATCAATGTCCCCGCGACGGCGACAAAGGCGCTGTGGCAAGTGCAGCCCGTCGGCCTTCAGCCGTCTGGCCAATTCGACATCGGCCCCCACGAAAAACAAAACTCCCCTTGCGCGCGCTAGCCGGGCCAGAACCCGGCCGAGTTCCAAGGCCGCGGGGTCTCCAAAAGCGCGATAGACCACGGCCGCCCCTCTTGGCAGGTGAGAAATCACGACGCTAGGCCGAGGCGAGCGCACAGGGTCGGTAAAGAACATAAGCTTTGGAACCGACTTACGATAATGTCGCCGAGCGCGTAGTTTCCGCGCGCCACGCCAGAGGGAGTCGATTGCCGAACGTGTCGTCACGCAACCATTATAGCGAAGCCCCTGTCTCGGCGCTTGACGAAATTCGCGCTCGTATCGCCTCCGCGGCGCGCATGGCGGGGCGGGACCCGACTGAGATCACGCTGACAGCGGTTTCCAAACAGCAACCCTGGGCGCAGGTGGGGGCGGTTCTGGCGGCGGGACAACGCGTGTTCGGAGAAAATCGCCTCCAGGAGGCCATGGATCGATGGTCAGATCACCGCAAGGACGTGGAACTGCGATTGATCGGGTCTCTCCAGACGAATAAAGCCCATCAAGCTATTATATTCTTTGATGTGATTGAAACGCTAGATCGGGATAAACTCGCCCGTGTGTTGTCCGACGCCGTCCAGCGCGAAGGCGTTTGCCCACGCTTTTACATACAGATCAACACCGGGGAGGAACCTCAAAAATCGGGGAGGTCGCCTCGGGAGGCCCCAGCCTTCATCGCGGCGTGCCGGGAGACCTATGGATTGAACATCGAAGGCCTGATGTGCATCCCGCCCGCTGACGAGCCACCGGGCCCCCACTTCGCTCTGCTGGCCAAGATTGCTCGCGACAACGGGATTGGCAAGCTTTCCATGGGCATGAGCGCTGACTTCGAAATCGCCATAGCCTACGGGGCCACCGCGGTTCGGGTCGGGTCGGCGCTGTTTGGCGAGCGCTTGAGGCGTGGGTCCGAGGCACGCGACTAGAGAGCCGTCAGCGCGGATAACCTTGCCAGAGCCACTCCAGCGCGGCGGGCAAGGTATGGTCAAGCACCCGCGGGTCGGCATGACGTCCACCAAGCGACAGCGTAAAGCGATATGCGTAGTCCTTGGCGGCCAAGGCCGCCGCCATTCGCCGATTGGCGAGAGGCCAGTTGTGCCATGTGTGTTCGGGATCGTCGGCGTGCAGGTCCTGCTCGCCCACCTCCAACCAGATTCGAAGCGGCTTTCGCTCGCAGTTGGGGATGAGGCTGGCGTGGTATTCCCAAGCGCCACGCGGACTCTCCGGATTCGGCGGCGACTGCTGGTTCACATATGTGCCGGAGTAAGACAGCACGCGGCGATACCGCTCCGGGTGAAACCAGGCCATCGTAAAGGCGCAAGCGGCGCCGGAACTGACCCCCATCGTCGCCCGGCCAATGGGATCATCCGTCAGGGCAACGCCTGTTTCCGCGACCACGCGGGGTAGGACCTCGGTCTCGATGAAGTCGCTATATCGGCCCGAAAGGGTGTCGTATTCCAGGCCACGCTGCGAGCCTTGGGCATCGCCGCCGCCACTATCAACGAGGATGGCGATTACCGGAGGCGCTCGCCCCGTCGCGATCAGCGAGTCCAGAACGAAGGGCAGGCGGTTCAGATATAGGTGTCCATCCTGGACCACCATAAACGGCGCCGCCATCCCGGAACGATATTGCGCGGGAATATAGACCCACACGGTGCGCACATATGGGGCGGCGACGGACTGATCCCATTCCGCCGCGGCGATCCGATTGCCAAAAGCGTCGCGCCGTTGTGTTATCTCATTGTCTAGTCTGCGTATTCCCGGATAAATCCGGCTATCCCGCGACGCCATCGCAAAAGCCGCAACGCGACCTGCCAACGCCGCGCCGCTCGCCAGGCCTTCCGGCGCCGGCGGATACGCGGGACCGATGATAAAGTCGCCGCTGGCAAAGGTGGAACTCATCGTCACCTGGCGCCGAGGGCTTCGCGGTAGGGGGTCAGATTCCAATTCGGATACCGCGCACTCGCTCGAGCCAGAGTCGTTTCGGTCCAGAACGGATCTCCTGGGCGTTTTACGCCGAAGCACGCCAATTGCTCGGGGGTCGCGTGGTCGAATATCCGGGCCCACGGCTTATCCTTGTGAAAGGCCCAGGCGTGGAAACCGATGCTCTCGTCGCCCGCCTTCTTGAAGCAGGCCATAACGGCGAAACGCCGAGCGTTCGGCGCGGTGAGGTTGGCTCCGCGATGATAGATGTCGATCGCGTAGGGGACGGCTGTTCCCGCCGGTGACGCGCTGGATCGACCGAACGCCTTCAACTTTTCCTGCAACGCCGCGTGCCTCGCGGGATCGACATCGAGGGTCGCCTCGGGGCCGGCGACCTTGGCGCTGTCAGTTCGCGTCACGTAGTGCATCGCGCCATGCGCGTCGGTCACATCGGTGAAGTAGCAAAGGATGGTCACCGAGTTCTTCTCAACGTCCTCCGAAGGCGCCGTGAGGGTATGATTGACGAAGTCGCAATGGAACGGCTGATCATAATCAGCGTCGCCGGCGAACTTGGCCCAGGCCTGGCACTGATAGAGGTGAACATCGTCGGCGTTGAGCGCAGCCTTGGCGAATGCGATCAGCGCCGGGTGAAGGCCGATCAGGTTGAGCGCCGGCGAGCAATCAAAGGGAATGGCTTCCACCATCTTGAACTGAGCCGGGTTGAAACGCCCGATTTCCCCGGCCTTTTTCTTGTCCATCGGCTCCACTGCGCCGACGCTGCGTCCGAAGACCGTCTCGAAATCTTTGCACACCGGCGCGATCTCTTCTGGCGTGAAAAAGTCGCGGAGCAGGGTAGCCCCCTCGCGCCGCCACGTGGCGACGTCTTCCTGCGTAAACCGGGGTTCCGATTGCGATTCCACCTTCGCGCGCACATTCCCAGAAGCCATTCAGTCCTCCCAAAACCGTGTTCGGAGCGGGGATGGCGACGGCGGTCTCCCTGGGGCTCCGCGTGAGAGACTAGAGCAAATCGGGTGGGCGGGAAAACGTTCCCGCAACGCCATGATGTCAGCTCATCAGAACCTGGATCGCGTCTCCGGCCTGGGCGCGCGAGACGAGCGCCACCAGATCGCTCAGGCTTAGCGCCACGCAGCCCTCCGTCGGACTGAAATGTGGCTGGGCGACATGCATGAAGATCGCCGATCCGGCTCCGGGGATCACCGGACAGTCATTGTAGCCCAATTCAACGACGAGATCATAAGCATGGTCTTCGCGCCAAAGGGTCTCTGTCCGCCCTGGGTGTGGGCGGACAACCAAGCGATTATAGTCGGGGCAACCTGGGTCGTCGCACCATGCGTCGCTGGGGCCGATCGGCCGGCTTTGGAGACGGGTAGTCGCCAGATCAATGCGGTCAGGGCGCCAAAACAGGCGGCGCAAAGGCCAGATCCCCGCAGGCGTCCTGCCATCGCCCTCGCGTTTGTCTTGAGCTTGGCAGACGCCGCCCCGGCCAATAGCACAGCGGGCTGTATGGCCAGGCCAGCTGATAACGCCGCCCGCGTTTTCGCCGCTAGGCCGGGCCAAAAATGTCATGGTCACGGACCTATACTCCCGTCTTGGCCTCGGCCGTCAAACAGGTGCATGTAGTCAAACATGGCGCAAACCAAGACAATCCTGATCATCGACGACGATGACGAGCTCCGAGAGGTGCTTGCCGAACAACTCGAATTGGCCGCGGAATTTCAGGTGGTCCAGGCCGAAACGGGCGCACAGGGCGTCAAGGCGGCCGTCGATAGCTCCCCAGACTTGATCCTGCTCGATCTTGACCTGCCTGACGGCAATGGCCGGGATATATGCCGGGCCATTCGGCAAACCGGCGTAAACGCGCCGGTCATCATGCTGACGGCCGCGGACGGAGAAGCCGACACCGTCGAGGGTCTTAACGCGGGCGCAAGCGACTATATCACCAAGCCGTTTCGGTTCGCCGAACTCGTGGCCCGCATTCGCGCCCAGCTGCGCGCCTACGAACAATCCGAAGACCTCGTCATTCGGCTTGGGCCTTACGCCTTTCACCCAGCGGCTCGGGTGCTCGTCGATGCACGCGGCCGTAAGCGTCGGTTGACCGACAAAGAGACCAGCATCCTGAAATATCTACACCGCGCGGGCCGCAAGCCAGTTTCGCGTGAGGAGCTCCTTGCCGAGGTCTGGGGATACAACGCCGGTGTCACCACTCACACGCTTGAGACCCATGTGTACCGTCTGCGACAGAAGATCGAGTCAGAGCCTGGCCAGGCCAAGCTCTTGGTCACCGAGGCGGGCGGATATCGCCTCTCGACCTAAACCGGCTGCTGCGCTCGGCTAGGGTGCGGTAGGTTTCGATGGACTCAAAACACCGCCCCAGGCCTTTGTTTTAAGACGGGTTTTTCCGAGACGCGAACACCGATGCACACAACGTTCTAGATGGCCAGGTCCACGGTGACAGGGGCATGGTCGCTCGGTCGCTCCCAGGCACGAACATGATCATGGATCGCGCCGGCGAGCGGGCCGCGCGCCGCCAGCGTCGGGGTCGCCCAGATGTGGTCCAACCGCAGGCCGCGATTGCTAGCGCGAAAATCCGCGGCGCGATAACTCCACCAACTGGCGAGTTTCATCGGCTCCGGTGAGAGTTCGCGGATCGGATCGACAAACCCAAGTGACGATTTCACGGCCTCCAGCGCCTCGATCTCGATCGGCGTGTGGCTGACCACCTTGGACATGATTTTGTGGTTCCACACGTCGAATTCCCCCGGGGCCACATTCAGATCCCCGCAAACTACAATGGCTTCCGTCTGTTTCCTGAGAGCAAACGCGTCGCGGAGGCGAGCGAGAAACTCGAGCTTGTGATCGAATTTTGGGTTCAGCTCTCGATCGGGGACGTCACCCCCCGCCGGAACATAGAAATTGTGAATCTCGACGCCTTCAACCATGGCCGAGACCGATCGGATCGGGCATGCCCCTCGCGGCACGCGTCGATGGTCGGCCCGTCGTAAATCGGCCGCCGAGACGCAATGGCGACGCCAACCCTTCTGGCCTTGCACACGGATGAATGGATAGCCCGCCGCCGCAAGGGCGTCCGCGGGGAATTCCGCCGCCTGACACTTGATCTCCTGCAGACATATGACGTCTGGGGCCAGCTCGGTGAGGAAACGCAGCAGGTGGTCAAGGCGCAAGCGGACCGAATTGACGTTCCAGGAGGCTATACGCAGGGACATTCAGCCCCCCTGCCGCGATTCGCCCGGCTTAGGATGAAAATCCGCGTCACCATGGGGGTGAGCGGGGGAAACGGCCTCCAGGCGGACGCTGACAGCGCCGCCGCGCGCATCCGCGAGACTCCAGCCTCGCAACGCGATCGGCGATTGCGAAAAGACGAGGGTGATGGCGCCCTGGCGGGGATGGCGGTGATCGACGGCGGTGAGCGATAGCTCTCCCGCGGCTTCTTTCACCCGCAGAATGTCGAACGCCCCGGTGCTGGAAAAGTCCCTTGAGAGCAGCGCCGCGAGCGGCGTGTGGGCGATGGGCGTGTCGTGGGTTGTCCCAAGGCGCCGATCGATGATCCAAAGCCGTCGACCGTCTGCGAGGAGAAGCAACCGAGAGGGCGGATCATAATCGAAGCGCGCCCGGCCGCCGGCCTGCAGCACGAAGGCGCCGCCGGAACGGGCGCCACGCGAATCGGTCTGAGAAAACCGTCCCTCCATCGGGGGCAATGTGCGCAAATAAGCGCCAACCTGATCAACCTCGCGCTGGTCCGCTGCGCCGAGATTCGCGGCGATCGCCACGCCCGCGTTTGGGGACAGCTCAAGCAGGCCAATCAGCGACCACAGGCAGAAAACGCGTTTCATTTAGTTTCGATTCTGCCCAGGGGACCGTCGCAAGCCGTTCGGGTCATGGCGGTGGGCCAACGAGAATGTCCCGCTTGCCGGCGTGATTGGCCGCCGTGACGACGCCCTCGCGCTCCATGCGTTCGATAAGCGAGGCCGCCCGATTATAGCCAATTTGCAGACGCCGTTGCACGTAGCTCGTCGAGGCCTTGCGGTCCCTGGTGACGATGGCGACGGCCTGATCGTAAAGATCCGAACCGCCCGCTGCATCGTCGCTCGGCCCGTCGCCGCCGTCATCGTCGTCGGCCTGGGCCGTGACGTCGTCAAGATACTGCGGCTCGCCCTGCTGCCGTAGAAAGGCGGTGACCTTGTCGACCTCCGCGTCATCGACGAAGGGTCCATGCAGACGCGTGATCCGCCCGCCGCCCGCCATGTAGAGCATATCCCCCATGCCAAGCAGTTGTTCCGCGCCCTGCTCGCCCATGATCGTGCGCGAATCGATCTTTGACGTGACCTGGAAACTGATGCGGGTCGGAAAATTAGCCTTGATCGTACCGGTAATGACGTCGACCGATGGACGCTGAGTGGCCATGATCAGGTGAATCCCCGCCGCGCGGGCCATCTGCGCCAGTCGTTGGACCGCGCCTTCGATGTCCTTGCCCGCCACCATCATCAGGTCGGCCACCTCGTCGATCACCACAACAAGATAGGGCATGGGTTCGGGGCGAAGCTTCTCCTCCTCGAAGATCGGCCGCCCCTGATCGTCGAAGCCGGTCTGCACGGTCCGAATGAAGTGTTCGCCCTTGGCCTGAGCCTCGCTGGCGCGCTCGTTATAGCCCGCGACGTTGCGCACGCCGATTTTCGACATGCGGCGATAACGATCTTCCATTTCGCGAACCGTCCACTTCAGGGCGACGATCGCCTTTTTGGGATCGGTAACAACGGGAGCGAGCAGGTGAGGGATGCCGTCGTAGACGCTGAGTTCAAGCATCTTCGGGTCGATCATGATGAAGCGGCATTTCTCCGGCGGCAGCCTGTAGAGAATCGAGAGGATCATGGCGTTGACCCCCACCGACTTGCCCGACCCGGTCGTACCCGCGATCAGCAGGTGCGGCATCTTGGCGAGATCGACAATGTATGGCTCGCCGCCGATCGTCTCGCCCAACGCCAGGGGCAGCGCCTGACTCGATTTATCGTACTCGGCGCTGGAGAGGAGATCCCGGAGATACACCGTCTCGCGCTTTGCGTTAGGCAGCTCAATGCCAATCGCGTTGCGACCAGGGACGACGCTAACACGACATGCGGCGACACTCATGGATCTGGCGATGTCATCGGAGAGCGCCACCACGCGAGCCGACTTCACTCCCGCGGCGGGCACAAGTTCGTAGAGAGTCACGACCGGGCCAGGACGGATCTGATCAATTTGTCCGCGGACCCCGAATTCCGACAATACCGTTTCTAGGAGCTGCGCGTTCTGGCGCAGCGACAACTCGTCGAAGGCCGCCGTCCGCGGCCTGGGCTTCGAGAGCATGCCAAGCTCGGGCAAACGGAAGCCAGGTTCCATAAACGGTAAGGTGGGCTGCACCTCGCGAGCCTCACGGCTCGACACCTTCGAGGGCGCCTTCGGTGGTTTGATCGCCAGGGGCGAAAGGTTGGAGGCGTCTTGGTCAACGTCCGCTGGGGGGAGTTGCGTCGGCTCGATCTCAGCATTGTCGACCCGCTGCTTAGACGTCTGTCGCTTCGGTCGCGTCGCGCCGGGTCCGGCCGCCAGCGCGCGCGGCGCCGTAATGCGATCGAAAAGGCCCAGGCCAAAGCCGCCGGCAATGAGCGCGGCAAGCATCGCCGCCGAACCGATGCCAACGCGCGCAAAGGCCAACGGCTCGTCGGGCATCGCCAGTCTAAGGAGTGAGAACACGGCGTCTCCCGCCACCCCTCCTAGCCCGGATGCCAAGGGCCAGACCGCGGGGGTCGGCGCCGAGGCGAGCGCCAGCGCCAGGGCGACGAGCGCGACCGCCACGGCGCAGCTTTTCGCCACACCAGCGGATGGCGTCCTTCCGCCTGGTCCAAGAAACGCCTGTCTGCCGGCGAAGGCCAACAGCGTGAGCACCGCCACGACGGCTACCAGACCCGAACCCTGAATCGCGATATCGGCGATATCGGCGCCGACCTGCCCCAGAAGATTATGGGCTGGCAGCGAGGATGCGGCGTTTAGGCTGCGATCCGTGGGGCTATAGGTTGCGAACGCGCAGAGAGCCGCGATACAGGCGCCGGCGACGAATCCGGCCCTGGTCCTGGCCAGCATCGGGCCGAGGCGCGCGCCCATGCGGCCTCGCTTAGCGCCTCCGCTAATCCGATGTCCGGCGATACTGACCATTGGCGACTCCCTGGCGGCCGATCACGGCGATAGTGAAATGATTCAGGCGAAAAGCATCCTGTTCGATTCCCTCGTCGAGAGCGGAATCCAATTGTGGCGGCGGAGTCCGTGACCTTGCTCACCACCGCGGTCACAGTTTGCTTCCGGTCCGGTTAAGGTCTTCCTTACCGGCTTGGCGCGCGCAGCGCCGTCGCGAGCGCGGCGGAGATCTGGCGGACATTGTAGGGCTTCTGAACGCAGGGCACATCAAAGCCTTGCGGCGCCCCACCGAGATCCCCATAGCCGGTGGCGAAGATGAATGGCCGACCCATGGCGATAAGTCGCCTGGCCACGGGCTCAGCGGAAACGCCGGCAAGGTCGGCGTCCAGAACCACTATGTCGCATGGCAGTTCCAGCAGCCGCATGGCGTCCGGCAGGTCGGCCGCCGAGCCGACCACGACCGCGCCGGCCTCGGTCAGGCCAGCGTCAAGTTCGAGCGCAAGCAGCAATGCGTCCTCAACAATGAGCACTCGGACTCCACGGATGTCCGCCTCGGCAGAAGCGCCCGACGATCCACGGGGCGGGGCGTTTGGGATAAGCTGGTCACTGCGAGCACGTGTGGGCGGCGCCTCGGAACTGTAGGCTGCCGGACCGATGATGATTGACGCCCGCAAGCCGTCGGGCTCGTAGGCGATTTGCACCGCGCCGCCGACTTCCTTGCCCGTGACCCGTTCGAGAATCGTGCGGCCAAAGCCGAGTCGTGTCGGAAGGGACACCTGCGGTCCCCCCGTCTCGGTCCAAGTCATTTCGACGCCGCCTTCGACGCGCGGCCGCCATGTGACGATCACATTGCCCGCGGGGCCTGACAGCGCACCGTGGGTCAAGGCGTTGGACCCCAGCTCGTGCAGCGCGGCGCCCAGAGCCTGGACCGCCCGCGGATCGAGAATCACGTCCGGGCCGGACCAATGGGCTCGCCCATCGGGCAAATTCTGCAATGCCGCCGCGACAACCCGCTCGAGGGAAACGCCGCGCCAACCGCTTGCCATCAGGAGAGAATAATTGATCCCAAGGGATTGAATTCTCGAGGCAAAACCATTCACGAAGGAATCTAACGAGAGCGCGCTTCGGGCGCTCTGCGATGCGAGCGACTGGATCGCCGCGAACGCGTTCTTGACGCGGTGATCGAGCTCGGCGATCGCGGGCTCCGCCTCCCGAACGGCCCCGATCAGGAGCGGTGCGTCGACGGCGCTCGAATCGAGGATCGACGACAAACTCAGCCAGATTGACGCACGATTGTCCGGACGCGAAAACCTGACCAGGGCCTCCTGCCGACCATCGCCGCGCCGCTCGACGTCAAGAACTTGGCGAGCCTGAAGTTGGTCTGCCGCGTCGATATGTTCGAGAAGCGCTTGGCCGCTACAAAAGTCCCATTCACCCTCCTGGATGCCGGTTATCGAAGCCATGCGCTGGGATACCCAGAAGCGATCTCGCTCCGGCCAGAGCACGAACTCGCCGACGCCCGCCGCCGCCAAGATTTTCGACGCCCGCAAGGCCGCTTCTGCCGGGTTTTGGGTCGTATTCAACTCTCGCCATGTTCGCGCGGTGGTCGGGAACGCTTACGACATAAGCCATGCGAGGAAAATCCGTCGATTGCCGGAATTTGTTTGGGCCAAGGTCGGATCAAATGGCTATCCTGTCGTGCGCCTCGCGCGCGCACTGGCTGGAGGAACCTAATGCCGATGGATTCAGAAAGCTCGGACACCGACGAGTTTGCCGAAGCACTGTCCGCGACCGATGGGTCAGGGGCGAGCGCCGCCTCGCGGCTAAGATCCGCGCGCGCCAAGGCGGAAAATAAGCTGCGAGAGGCTCGGCGCGCAGCGGAGGAGATGCTGCGAAGTGGCGCGGACACCCTCAACGCGCGCACCCAGGATTTCGACGCGGATGAGGCGACCCGCCTCTTCAAGGAGGCTTGGGCGAAAACAAGATCACAGATCGAGGCGCGCCCGGTCACGGCGGCGTTTGCTGGGCTGGGGCTGGGTTTTTTCATCGGCGTGATCGTCGCCGGGGGGCGGAGATGATCCGACGGGCCCTTTTCGCTCTTCTATCGGTATCGGCGATGTGCGCCGCGGCGGCCGTTCTGGTCGTGGCGCTGGCCTTTGCGCTCTACGCGTACATGGAACCCATGGCCGGCCGGCCGGGCGCCGCCGCCGTCGTTGCTTTGGCGGTGACCATCCTGATGGCCGGGCTCGGCTTGATCCTGGCGCGCAGCGTAAGAATGAAACCCAAGCAGGCGAGCTCGAGAGCCTCGTCGGGCGCTCTGGAAAAAGGATTGGCGATGCTCCAGGAGAAACCGGTCGTCGCCGCTGTCGTGGGCATTGCCGTCGGTCTTTTGGCGGCCCAGAATCCGAAGTACCTGGGCTCGCTCGCCAGGTCGTTCGTTGATGGAAAAACCAAGAAAGGCTAGACCTACCGAGTATTCGCGCCGCGCTGTCCGACGATCTCGGGGGCCGTCGGTGATGGTGAAGCGTGAAAGAACAACGCTTGGCCGACGGCCGCCTTAACGGTGACGGGCTCGAATGGCTTGGTTATGAGAAAAGCCGGCTCAGGACGCTCCCCGGTTAGCAACCGCTCGGGAAACGCCGTGATGAATATGACGGGCAAGTCGGCGATCGCGCGAATTTCGCGCACGGCGTCTATTCCTGACGAGCCGTCGGCCAGCTGAACATCCGCCAGGATCAAAGACGGGCGGTACGACGTGGCCATGCGCGTCGCTTCGGAACGCGTGGTGGCGATGTGACATTCGCGATGACCAAGATCCGCGATCAAGGCTTGGAGATCGGCGGCGATCATCGGCTCGTCCTCGATGATCAACACGTCGGTCGCCAAGGTCGCGTCGATCTCGCGTTGGGCCTGCAGGATGCCACGACTTACATCATCCGGCTCAACCTCAAGGATTGCGGCCGCCTCGGGCAGGGAAAAACCTTCCATCGCGGTCAGCAACAGGGCCTGCCTTGAAACCGGGGAGATGCGCATCAAGCGGTCCAGCGGCGAGGTGGCGTCGGCGGCGCTTTGGGTTGAAGCGATGACGAGATCGCCGGAGCGCCATCTTTGATGAAAAGCATGGAACAGCTCGATGCGAGGGCCTTCCCCAGGCAAAGCGCCGTCGCGGGAAACAAGGGCCGTCAGGGTTTCCCGAACAGCTTCATCGCCAGCAATCTGATCACCCGTCAGCGCGCGGGCGTAGCGACGCAATGCCGGCAGGAGGGCGCGGTAGCGGGTCGAATAGCTCAATACGTGTCCCCGATTGTGACCAATGCCTTCGCCGCCCGGCCGTCAAAGACCATAGTGCTTTGATCGTAATCCTGAAAGCCTCGCGATAGCGTTGCTTTGTTCGGGGACGACAGGAAGCCCGAACCCGCGTAGTCTGCGCACGCGCACCGGTTGTCTCGCGTGGCGGGGTGGGAGTTTAGCCACAGCATGACGCCGGGGAGCGAGTGATGGGACCCAATCAGGACCCTTTATATGCCGCCTAAGCCAACACCTGATTCTAGGCAGATTCGCGAGAGCCAGAACGCGATAGGCGAGGGTCTGCGCCGGTTGTTCGAAGATGTCGTCAACGAGCCGGTTCCCGAAGAGTTTCTCGAACTCCTTCGGCGCGCCGACGAGCGCGAGCAGGACCCAGAGTCCACGCGATGAAATCGCCAACCACGCCAGATCCAGACGCCCCCAGAGAGATGGACGGCGCTTTCAGGCGTGACCTTGTTGCGTTGATACCTCAGATGCGCGCTTTCGCCCGTACTCTGACAGGAGACGCGGCGGCCGCTGACGACCTCGCCCAGGACGCGATGTTGAAGGCCTGGGCGGCCCGAGACAGTTTCGAAATGGGGACGAACATGAAGGCATGGACCTTCATGATCCTGCGAAACCAGTTCTATTCCGACAAACGGCGGACTTGGCGACTTACGCAGCTAGATCAGGAGGTTGCCGAGCGCACGCTGGTTGCGGTTGATGATCCCTCGGCCCCATTGAGCCTCGACGAGCTCAGATTGGCGCTCGATGGGCTACCCGAGGAACAGCGCGAGGCTCTGGTGCTCGTGGGGGCGGGAGGATTTTCCTACGAGGAAGCGGCCGAGATATGTCGGTGCGCGATCGGTACGGTAAAGAGCCGCGTCAGCCGGGCGCGTCGCGCGCTCGCCGAACTTCTGGATCGAGGAGCTTATGCACGGGACGGCGCGCCGGCGAGCGGCGCAATGGCGTCGATCCTAAGCCAGAGCGCGAGGCTAAGCGAGCCGCGTTGACTCTGGCCTGGCTCAGGGCGCGATGGCGGTACGCCTCCATTCGTATGCGCCTGGCCATCATCATGGCCGCGGCTCTGGCGCCGATACTCATCGCGAACGTTGGTCAGGCCACCCTGGCTTACCAACAGCAGCGAACGTTTCAGTCGCGCGCAATTGCGGACGCCGCGGCCCTGCTGGCGGAGCGCGTAAACGTTCTGGCGGCCGAGGCGCGAACAGGCCTGGCGGCCCAGGCGCGAGGCACGATCGACGAATGCTCGCTTCGCCCAGAGTCACCATCGACAGGAAGTCAGGCGTTCTTCCTGGTGATTTCGGTCTCACCGGCCGGGCGCATCTGCTCGGCGTCGGCGACCAAGAACGCCAGCCTTGTCGATCCACGGGACGTGGCCGACAAGGCGAAGAATCCTGCCTCCGGCCATCCCGCGGCATGGACCGGCTATGACGCCCTGGGACGCGGATATATTGCAATCTCCGCCGGCGCCTCGTCGACGACGGCTGGGGCCCCGGTTCGGATTGGCCTGATCTGGGCGACCAACCTTCTCTCCCAGGTGACTCGCCGAGCCGCCGCCAACGAAACACAGATCACCCTTCTGGATGGCGGAGGCCGGGTCCTGGCCGGCGACACACCGTCGGGCGCCCCTCGGCTTTCGGCCAGGGCAACGGCGGCGGGGGCGGCCGCAAGCGTCCTCGTCTCGACGCCGGCGCACAGCGCGGTGGAATGGGCCTGGATGCAACCCATGTCGGCCATCGGGCTTCCGGTGATCGCTTTTTTCATCGCCCTGGGTGGCGTTTGGGTCGTCGCCGACACGGCCGCCGTTCGGTGGATCGGCTATCTTGAGCGCGTCGCCGCGATCTATGCGCGGGGCCGCTACGGCGTGCGGCCGGAAAGGGCCCGGCGCGGCCCCCCAGAAATCCGCAACTTGGCGCTGACCATGGAACACATGGCCAAGACGATCGCTTCGCGCGATCAGGCCTTGCGCCTTGCGGTGACCCAAAAGGACGCGCTTCTGCGCGAGATTCATCATCGCGTGAAAAACAACCTTCAGGTGATCTCATCTCTGCTCAGCCTACGCCAGCGCGCGTTGCTGGATCCGGCAGCCAAGGAGGCGCTGGGCGAAACCCGAAAGCGCGTCTCGGCGTTGGCGCTGATCTACCAATCGCTCTACGAAGGTCCCGATTTGAAATGCGTCGATTTGAAAGAGTTTCTTGAGGAACTCGTTCGGCAACAGTCGCGGCAGGACCCGGCGGGCGGGGCGGGTTTTTCCGTCAAGGTTTCCGCCGACAGCATTGAGATCGACCCGGATCGTCTGGCGACGTTCGCGCTGTATGCAGTGGAGGTTCTATCACTGGCCCAGACCGGAGCGACTGCGGCTTCCGCGTTGCAGGTCTCGCTGCACCGCATGGGGGCTGATCTGCAATTCACGATCGCGGTAGACCATGGCGACGAACATTCGAGCGACAGAAGCCTGGATTTGGAAGGTTCACTTGCGCGCTCTTTGGCGACTCAGTTGGGCGGGACGGTTGCGGTCGACAAACGGCCGACCATCATCCGCTTGACCTTTCCAATGAACAGGTCAGGTGATCGAGGGTAGGCGGGCCCGGATTTCAAAGGCGTCGGGCGCTCCGCCCCAGCTCAAATCCCCCTGTTCGGCGAGAACCACGGCGCGTGTGATCGCGCCGGGCGCCCATCGGCCGAGAACACCGTCGGAGCACGGGCGGCCATCCAGACCATCGGCCACCTCCCGGGGCAGTTCGGCTTTGACGCCTTGCCCGCGGACGCTCACCTCGAAGGCGGAGGTCCCGCTAGCCGCCATTGCGAACGTGACATCGCCCCCGGCGCGCATCCCCATGGCCGCGATCTGGCCGAACAGGAGCGTGATCCTCGCGACCGATCCCGGCGCCGTGCCGGCGCCGCCTTCCCAGTGCAGACGCACGCGCGGGTTGGGAAAGACGGCGCGCGCGAGCGCTTGCAACCGTGCGCCATCGCATGGCTGGGGGTTTGCGGCATAGGCGAGACGGAAGAATTCCAATAGATCGCCCATGGTTTTGGCGCTTGATTCGGCTAGAGCGATCCCTTCGGCTTTAAGGTCCGGATCCAGGTCGCCGCCAGCCAATTCAAGACCAGAGGACAAGCCGCTGAGAACGTTAGAAAAATCATGCAAAACTCGCGCCGTCGCCGCCAGCGCGAGAATCATGTGGTCCGGAGAACTCGCGGACGGCGCGGTTTGGCTTGTCATAGCACGCATCGAAAGCCACGATTCTTAGCAAGTCGGAAGTGTTCAAAAAACGGCGCCGACCCGTAGCGGGCGGGCCGACACTAAACCTGGGAGCGCACGATCATGACAGACCAAGCCGCCAAGACCTTCCGTTGGGACGATCCCCTGGACCTGGATTCGCGGCTGACGGAAGACGAGCGCCTGATCTCGGAGTCGGCGCGCGCCTATGCGCGTGAACGGCTGTTGCCGCGTGTGGTCTCCGCATATGCCGAGGAACGCTTTGATCGCGAAATCATGACCGAGCTAGGCGCATTGGGTTTCCTCGGATCGACCTTGCCAGAGGCTTACGGCGGATCGGCGGTGAGTCACGTGGCTTACGGTCTGATCGCCCGAGAGATCGAGGCGATAGACAGCGGCTACCGGTCGGCCATGAGCGTGCAGTCTTCGCTCGTTATGTACCCGATCTACGCCTTTGGTTCAGAGGCGCAGCGACAGCGATACCTGCCCGGGATGGCGCGTGGCGAGATCGTCGGCTGCTTCGGCTTGACCGAAGCGGACGGCGGCTCGGATCCGGCCTCAATGCGCACAACCGCGGTGCGGTCGGATGGCGGCTATCGCCTTAACGGTGCGAAGATGTGGATCACAAACGCGCCGATCGCCGACGTCGTACTGGTGTGGGCTAAGCTGGATGGCGTCATCCGTGGGTTTCTGGTGGATCGCGGCGCCAAGGGACTGTCGACGCCCAAGATCGAGAACAAGCTCTCGTTGCGCGCCTCCGTCACCGGCGAAATCGCCCTGGACGATGTCTGGATCGCCGCGGACGCCATGCTTCCCGATGTCCAGGGCCTTCGTGGCCCGTTCTCCTGCCTCAATAAGGCGCGCTACGGAATCTCCTGGGGCGCGATGGGCGCGGCCACATTCTGTCTGCACGCCACGCGCGACTACGTGAGTTCGCGCAAGGTGTTCGGACGCACCTTGGCGTCCCGCCAGTTGGTGCAAAAGAAGCTGGCCGACATGCAAACCGAAATCGCCCTGGGACTGGAGGGCGCATTGGCATTGGGTCGCCTCATCGATCAGGGCGCATGGGTTCCCGAAGCCATCAGCCTGATGAAACGCAACAATTGCGGCAAAGCACTGGAGATCGCGCGCGTCGCCCGCGACATGCATGGCGGCAACGGCATTAGCGGCGAGTACCACGTCATGCGTCATGCGGCGAACCTCGAGACAGTCAACACCTATGAGGGCGCGCACGACGTCCATGCGCTGATCCTGGGCCGCGCGATCACCGGCGAAAGCGCGTTCTAATATGGCGCCCAGCGCGGCTCCCGCCGCATTCGCCCGTCGGACGCCGATGGTCCGCGTCATCGTCGCCTCCGCCTTGGGCACGGCGTTCGAGTGGTACGATTTCTTTGTTTTCGGCGCGCTCTCGCCGATCATCGCCAAGAACTTTTTCACGGCGCTCGACCCATCGGCCGGCCTGCTGGCGGCGCTGGGCCTGTTTGGCGCCGGCTTCTTTTTCAGGCCGATCGGGGCGCTGATTTTCGGTCGCGTCGGCGATCAGGTGGGGCGCAAAGGCGCGTTCGTCATTACGGTGACGATGATGGGCGCCGCCACTGTGGCCATCGGCCTGCTGCCCACCTACGCCCAGGTCGGCGGCTGGGCGCCCATCCTGTTGATCGCGATGCGCTGCATCCAAGGCACGGCCCTGGGGGGGGAGTATGGCGGCGCGGCGATCTACGTTGCCGAACATGCCGCGCCAGAGCGAAGGGGTTTCGCCACAAGCTGGGTGCAGGCGTCCGCGGCCCTTGGTCTGGTAGGCGCCTTGGTGGCGGTCTACGTCGCGCGGACCAGTCTTGGTGAGGCGCGCTTTGCGGCCTCGGATTGGCTGGCCGGGTGGCGTGCGCCGTTCCTCGTTTCGGCGTGTCTGCTGGCGATCTCGATCTGGATGCGTTTAAAACTTAGCGAGAGCCCGGCGTTTGCGGCGATGAAGGAAACCGAGGGGCAGGAAAGCGCCCCCTATGCCGAGGCGTTCGGCCGCTGGCCCAATCTCAGGCTGGTCCTGGTGGCGCTTGTGACCTTGATGAGCGCACAGGGCGCGGTCTGGTACACGGTCTTCTTCTATGCCGAGCAAGTGTTTCTCGAACATCTGATGAAGCTCTCGCCGCTAACCGGCACCGGTCTGCTGTTGGCGATCACGGTCTCCAGCGCGCCGCTCTACATACTGTTTGCCTGGCTCTCCGACATCGTTGGACGGCGCAAGGTAGCCTGGTGCGGCATGACCCTGGCGCTCGTCGCGTTCTTCCCCGGCTTTCACGCCCTGGCGCATTTCGCCAACCCGGCGCTTGAGGCCGCCCAGAGTCGAACGCCGGTGGTGATCGTTGCCGACCCGTCTCGGTGCTCGCTGCAGTTCGACATCACAGGCAAAGCCCGATTCACCACATCGTGCGATATCGCCAAGGCCTTGTTGTCCAACGCCGGTGTCTCCTATCGGAACCAACCGTCCCCGCCAGGGGCGTTGGCGCTGATCCGAATAGGCGCGACCGAGATCCCCGCGTTCGAGGGGGCTGGCCTCAGCTCCGCCGCTCTGAAAAGCGCCGACGAAGGGTTGAAGACCAAGGTCGCGCACGCCCTTGAAGCGGCCCGCTACCCGACGACAGCGGCGCCAAGCGATGTGAATGTTCTCGGGCTCTACGGCGTGATGATGATCTTCGTTATCGCGGCAACCGCACTTTTCGGCCCGATCGCCGCGACTCTCGTGGAGCTGTTCCCCATGCGAATCCGCTATACGGCGATGTCGCTCCCTTACCACGTCGGCACCGGCTGGGTCGGCGGTTTCGTCCCCGTCAGCGCCTTCGCCATCGTCACCGCTACCGGCGATATCTACGCCGGACTCTGGTACCCGGTGATCTTCACGGCCTTGAGCGTTCTCACGCTGCCCTTCTTGCTACCGGAGACTCGCGGCCGATCGGCGGTGGGCTGAGGCTGCGTCAGGCTCACGGGCGGCGTCGAGGCGCCCAGCGAGCGGTGATGCGCCGGCTCAGGGCTTCGGAGGCCCAAACGGCCGCCAACGCCAGGGCTGTGGCGACCAGGCAGAGGGTGATCACCCGGGCTTCCTCGCCCGGTGTCTGCGCCGCCTGGTAGATGGCGGTAGGCAAAGTCAGCGTTTCGCCTGGAATGGCGCCGACGAAGGTGATCGTCGCGCCAAACTCGCCCATGGCCTTGGCGAAGGCCAATACCGAGCCCGCGACGATCCCGCGTGTCGAAAGCGGCAAGATGATTTCAATCATTTGGCGCATCGGACTTGCGCCCAAGGTTTGAGCCGCCTCCAGCGAGCGAGGATCGATCGCCTCGATGGCCTGGCGGATGGGCCTGACGAATAGGGGAAAGGCCATTACTGCCGCTGCGATCGCAGCGCCGGTCCAGTGAAAGGCGAACACAACGCCATGGTCCGCCAGCCATGTCCCCACCGGGCCCTGAGGTCCGAGCAGCAGTAATAGGGCATATCCAGTCGCTACCGGCGGCAGGACGAGCGGTGCGTGAACGGCGGCGTCCAGCATGGCGCGCCCGGGAAATCGGCCCCTGGCCAGGACAAGGGCCATCAGGGCGGCTGGCGTGAGGGCGCAAATCGTGGCCAGGGCCGCGACCTTGAGCGATAGCGTGATCGCCGTCATGTCCTCCGGCGAGAGCGTCAAAGTCACGTTCCAGCCGCTCGCAAATGTTCGACCGGAATGCCCTGACCGACCAGGGTTTCGGCGAATCCTCGCGGGACGCCGACGCCCACGACCGTCGCCAGCCGTCCGGCGAGGGCCTCCTCGGCGACGAGCTCGATTTCCGACATCGGCCGCCGCGCCGCGTCGCGGCGGGCGTAGGCGTTGGCGATCGTTTCGCCGTCCGGGCCGGACACGACGACGTCCGCGATGTTCAGGGCGCGCATGGCGCGCACCGACACCAGATCGGGGGAGGCGGCGCCATCGATGAAGGTGACGCGGCCGAGCTGTTCGACGCCGTGGCCCAACGCCTCGTCGAACAGCTGCTCGGCTCGCTGCAATTCGCCTTTCGCGGTGGCCTGCGCCATGGGGCCGAGGATCATGGTTCTCAGGAATGCGCGACGCCGGGCCAGGTCCGGAAAGGCCGCGCGCAGGCCGTCGCGTCGTGAGCCAAGGATGGCGGCCAATGCGCCTACGCCCTCCGGCAATCGCGCTTCCACCTCGGCACGCAACAGCGCCGCCAGGATCGGCGCCGCGCCGGCCGTGCCAATCGCGGCGACCACGGCGCCGCGATCGATAATCGCGGGGGTGTGGAAGTCCGAGAGTTCAGGGTGATCGGCGGCGTTTAGCGGCGCGCTGGGACGGCCGGCCCGCGCGGCGGCCACGGCTCGCAGGGTGAAATCGGCGTCAAAGCTGGCCACGAAGATGAGATCGGCCCCCTCGTATGCCTTCGGGTCCAGAGCCGCCGCGGGCGCCAGTTTGACGACCTCCGCCGGGCTTGCGGCGAACAGCCGCGCCTTCGCCTCGGCGGGATCTCCGTCACCGGCGATCACAATCCGGCGTCCTGTCAGGGGATAATAGGCGGGAAAGGCGTCCATCGCCTTCCAGTCTAACCCGCATTGATCAGTCCCGCCCAGCCTTGGAGGCCACGCGCGCATTGGGCCGCCAAAATTGATCGCTCACCCACCTTTTCGGGCGGCTCAAAGCAATTTAACATTGTTCAGACTAGCGTCGGGGAGAACGATGGCCAAGACTCTGAAGATCAATGGCGTAAGCCGCACCGTAGCGGCCCCGCCAGACACCCCGCTGTTGTGGGTCCTGCGCGACGAACTCGGCCTGACCGGAACCAAATACGGCTGCGGCATCGCCCAATGCGGCGCCTGCACCGTGCATATTGATGGCAAGGCGACGCGCTCGTGCCAGACGCCGATCGGCGCCCTGAACGACGCCAACATCACCACGATCGAGGGCCTGGGCGGGACGCACCCCCTGCAGGCCGCTTGGGTGAAGCATGACGTCCCACAGTGCGGCTACTGTCAGTCCGGTCAGATCATGTCGGCGGCGGCGCTGCTGGCCGGGACGCCGCGGCCCAGCGAGGCCGATATCGACGGGGCCATGCACGGCAACATCTGTCGCTGCGGCGCCTACCAGCGCATCAAGGCCGCGATCCTCGACGCGGCGGCCGCGCCTACGGCCACGGGAGCCTAGACCGATGAACCTGCCCCTCAAGCCGCTTCGCGGCCCGCGCCTTTCCCGGCGCGAACTCATCATCGCCTCCACGGTCACCGCCGGCGGCGCCCTGCTGGTTGGCTGCTCACCGGCGCAAATGCTTGGCCTCGGCACACCCCACATGGATTTCGGACCCTTCGGGCCCTTTGTGCGGATCGAGCCGAATGGCGACGTCACCGTAGTCTCCAAACACATCGAGTTCGGCCAGGGCAACCATGCAGGCCTGGCCGCGATCGTCGCCGAGGAACTCGACGCCGACTGGTCGCGAGTCAAGGTCGTTCAATCGCCGGCAAACGTTAACGTGTACGCCAATTCCGGCCAGGGCGTGCAAGGCACGGGCGGCTCCTCGGCCATCAACAATTCCTGGGATCAGCTACGCAAGGCGGGCGCGGCCGCGCGGGCGATGTTCGTCGGCGCCGCGGCGGCCAAATGGAACGTCCCGGCCGCTGAGATCAGCGTCAAGGACGGCGTCGTGTCCCACGGGTCTGGCAAATCGGCGACATTCGCCGATCTGCTGGCGGACGCTGGCAAGATCGCGCCGCCCGCCACGCCGACTCTGAAAGATCCGAAATCATTCAACCTGATCGGCACCGATCGGGTTCGGCGTAAGGACAGCCTGGCCAAGGCGACGGGCGCTGCGCGGTTCACGCAGGACGTGCAAATGCCGAAAATGCTCACGGCCATGGTCGCGCACGCCCCGCGCTTTGGCGGCGTGGTCAAGAGCTTCGACGCCACCGACGCCAAGGCGGTCGCGGGCGTCGTCGACGTGTTCAAGATTCCCACCGGCGTCGCCGTAGTGGCGAATTCGACCTTCGCGGCGCGCCAGGGCCGCGATGCGCTGAAGGTCCAGTGGGACGACGCCAAGGCCGAAAAGCGCGGCTCAGACGCGATCTTGGCCTCCTACAAGGCGCTGGCGTCGGGTCAGGCGCAGCCGACCGGCGACGCGAAGTGGCAAAGCTTCGCCTCGCGCGGCGCGGCGCCGACGTCGGGCAGGGTGGTCGAAGCGACGTTCGATTTCCCTTATCTCGC
>Ga0209067_10000095_pt1 | contig 58854 bp, 52 predicted proteins | sample ColStrG_CSR_2013_FD_187199 | JGI IMG/M metagenome (GOLD analysis project Ga0209067, IMG submission 187199) | Freshwater sediment microbial communities in response to fracking from Pennsylvania, USA - Cold Stream Run_MetaG_CSR_2013 (SPAdes)... | ecosystem: Environmental > Aquatic > Freshwater >...
CTTGGTGGCCTGATAGTCGGCGTCGGACAGCTTGCCGACCCGGAACTCAAACTGCAAATCCCGCAGATTTTCGTAGATGGCGGCCTTCCGTTCATCCAGGTGCTGAAAGGGCGATTCCGGCACGGGTACGGGCAAGTCGCGGTCCCGAACCCCGAGCACGAAGGCGATAACGGCGATCGCCACGATGCAAGTGATGGCGATGATCAATCCAGCTTCGCCAGATCCTTTTCGATCTGCTCCTTGTACTTGGCCAGTTCCGGATCGTCGATTTCGACCTCGCCGAGGTCAGTCATCGGCTTGGGCTTGTGGTACTTCTTGACGAACAGAAGGAGCACCGCCAGACCCACCCCGACCGAGGCATACGGAACAATCCAGCCGAAGGCGTTGGGCAGAGCCAGGTAGATGCCTTGACCGTAGTCGCGGAGGAACGCCTGCACGATCTGCTCGTCCGACATACCCACGGACTGCATTTGGGCGATCCGCTCCTTGGCCGGTTTGGAGAAGTGGCATTCGAGCATGCTGCAGGTGGCCACGGAATCCTTGCAGCCGCACTGGCAGGCGAGGCGCGCTCCAACGCGGCGCACATCGACGCTGGGTTTTTCGGAGGCCGTTTGGGCCAGGGCCGCCGCGGCCAGAACCGCGGCCAGCAAACTACTTTTGAACCGTCGCATGTTTCTTGGTGTAGCCCAACACTTCCGTGCGGGCGTATTGCATTTTGACCTTGCTTGGGATCAGGCAGGTGAAGGTGCCGCCAATCAGCACCAGCCCGCCGATCCAGATCCACGACACCAGCGGGAAGACATAAGCCTGAATCACGGCGCGCTGGTTGTCGTCGGACATGCCGCCGAAGTTCAGGTATAGATCCTCGTTGGGGCGGACGCGGATGCCGACCTCCGAAGTGCCCTGCCGGCTGGCCTTGTAGAAGCGCTTTTCCGGTTCCAAAGTGCCCAGAACCTCGCCGTTCTTGGATACCTCAATCATGGCCCGGTCCCAGGCATAGTTCCCCTCGTCGCCGTGCTGGACTTTCTCGGTCATACGCAGGGTATAAGTACCCACCTTCATCGTGTCGCCCTGGTCCAGTTCTTTCACCTCGGACTGATTGAAGGCATGGCCGGTGAAGCCCACAAACATGAGCACGATACCCATGTGGACCAGGTACCCGCCATAGCGCCGGGTGTTGCGGTGGGTCAGCTCGATGGTGGCGCGCAGCAAGTTGAAATTGTTCTTGGCGGCGATGGCCTTGGCGCCCTTGTAGAATTCCTGGATTACGGTCAGAGCCACGAACAGGCAGAAGCCGAACGAGATCAGCGCGTAGGGATGGCGCACGCCCGCTGCCACCAAGGCGCCTACCAGCACCAGCGATGCAATTCCAGGGTACTGGAAATTGCGGCGAAGGCTTTCGACCGAGGTGCGCCGCCACGCGAACAGCGGGCCCACGCCAGTCAGCAGCAGCAGGAACAGACCGATGGGCACCATCAGACGGTTGTACCAATCGACATCGAGAGCGATCTTGTCGCCGGTAACGGCTTCGGAGATTACCGGGAACAGCGTGCCCCACAGCACCGCAAAGCAACTCGCCAGCAGGATGAGGTTATTAAAGAGAAAACTGGATTCGCGGGAGATCACGCTCTCCAACTCGGATTCGCTCTTGAGGTACGGCAGGCGGTCGAGAATCAGGTAAATGGTGGCGGCAATGCCGATGGCCAGGAAGCTCACGAAGTACTTGCCGATCTCGGACCGGGCGAAAGCGTGAACGGACTGAACCACGCCGGACCGGGTGAGGAACGTGCCGAGGATGCAGAGGAAGAAGGTGGTGGAAACCAGCACCATGTTCCAGACCTTCATCATACCCTTCTTTTCCTGCATCATGACGGAGTGAAGGAAGGCGGTGCCGCTGAGCCACGGCAGCAGCGAGGCGTTTTCGACCGGGTCCCATCCCCAGTAGCCGCCCCAGCCGAGCACGTGATAGGCCCAGGCCGCGCCAAGCATGACGCCGGTGCTTTGGAAGAGCCAGGTGACCAGCGTCCATCGCCGGGTGGTAAAGATCCAGCCGTCGCCGGGCTGCCGCGTGATCAAAGACCCGATGGCGAAAGCGAACGGCACCGCAAACCCGACGTAACCCAAATACAGCATCGGCGGATGGATCGCCATGGCGGGGTATTGCAGGAGCGGGCTCAAGCCGTTGCCGTCCGGGACCGCGACGATCAGCTTATCGGTGGCCAGCATCTGGAACGGGTTGGCGACAAAGTTGTTGAGGACCAGGAAGAAGGTCTGGACGGTAGTCAACACGCCCACCACCCACGGCATCATATCGCGGTGCTTGCGCCGGTTGGTGAAGACCACCACTGACGCATACGTGGAAAGCAGAAAACTCCAGAACAGCAGCGAGCCTTCCTGACCACCCCACCAGGCTGCAAACTTGTAGAGCGTGGGCATGGTCCGGTTGGAGTGCTCGGCGACGTAAGCGAAGCGGAAGTCCCCGGTCATCAGCGAATAGACCAGGATGCCCGATGCCAGCGCCATCAGCACCCAGATGGAATAGACCGCGCGTTCGCCGCTAACCACCAGAAAAGGTTTGGCTTTTAGCCGGCCCACGACAGAGGCTAACGTGGCATAGATGGCCACGCAAAAGGCCAGCATGATGGCCAACGCACCCAGATTTTCCATATTCCCCTCTAGATTGTCTTACCGCTGTTGATATTGGGAGCCGGTTGGCCGGGCTTCACCATGTCGCCCGGTTTGGCCTCGTACTTCGAAGCGCACTTGGCCTGAATCGTTTTGGCGCGAAATACGCCGTCGGCATCGAGTTTGCCGTCGGCGAGCGCCTGGGCGCCGTCCTTGAAGGTGTCAGGCAGAGGATCGGTGCCGGTGTAGGCAACCCTGAGCTTGGTGGTGTCCTGCACGAGGACGAACTGGACTTCCTTTCCCACGCGCTGAATCGAACCGGTTTCCACGTCGCCGCCCACGCGGATGTGCTTGCCAAAGGCCTCATTGCCCATCTTCTGCAATTCCGGGACAGTTTTGTAATAGGACTGGCTCTCCTTGGCTCCCGACGTTGCCAGCCAGAATACCACCACGACGATGGTCGCGATCAAAGCAGCGAATTTGCCGTATTTCTTCATTTGACAGCCCCTTGAAACCTCATTATACCCCGAAAGAAACAGCGGGATATTCAGACATAGAGGACTCTTTTGAGGGTTTCCTCTACACCCCCGCCTTTGAGGGGATCGTGCACAATCAGACAGGCATCCACCTGACCTAAAGGGATCAAACGGGACGCTTCAATATAGGGTCTTGCGGTCGCCAAGTTCTGAGACGGGCCGGGCCGGTGTTTCCTTCCATGCTTCTTTTACGCCGGGGCCAGGACGGCAACGGCGGCGCCAAACCGATATGGCGTAGGCAAGTACGGTTCCAGGGGCGATCACGAATGGAGGAGTCGCAGTTCTCGGAGAGCCGGCGCTGAATGGCCCAATTTGATAGTTATCAAAGGATAGCTACCATCGGACAGCTTGACTCCGCGATTGCCTCACCGGGCTCAAGGTCAACCGCCAAATGCCAGATGATCGAAATTCACGGCCAGGTTATACCGGGCCTTTACTGTGCCGGTGAGTCAGCAGGCGGATTCGCCCTTCACGGTTCCCGCGCGTTATCGACTAACATCGAACTGGTCTTTATACTGTGTCGGGGTCGTCCGCCAGTTGTTGGATGGCGGCAGCAGGCAGGGAGTACAGCGCGCCTTTCACCGCCCCAAGGCCGGCTTTGTGGCGGCCGCCCAAGGCGCCGACCTTCCGATGATGCGCTTCGGTAGGGTGGGCGTGGAACGGAACGATCACGTCCACCGTGGAGTTAGGATCGCTCTTCGGGATCCCGCGCGATCTTGGGGGAGCCGGCGTGGGCCAGGCTCCAGGGCATGAGAGAGAGAAGCGATTGTTAGTGTTCATTTCATGGTAGTAGTCCTCGTCTTCCAGATCTGCCTGCTTACTTATCGCCGTTGACGATGATGCCGATGCTTTCACTAGCCGGCTGGCCCGTTCCCCATACCACGTTGGTGCCCCACACCACGTTGGCGCCCTGGGTTCCGGAGGTCCCCCACACGACGTTGGTGCCCCACACGACGTTGGTTCCCCAAACCACGTTAGTCCCCCATACGACATTGGTCCCCCACACCACGTTCGTACCCCACACGACGTTGGTCCCCCACACCACGTTGGACCCGAAGAGCAGGTTGACCTGGCCCGGGGCGGCGTAGACCGCTGTAGGCGAGAGCGCGGTTTGGCCGGCCGGCGCCGTGTCGGTGCTGTTCAACGCGGCCCAAATATCCAGATAGCCGGCGCCCACGGTGAACAGGTCGTAGTAGCTGGTATAGGCCGCGCCCGTGGCGCTGTCGGTGGCCACGCTGGAGGCGGGGAAGGTTTTGGACGCAGTCTTCATCAGCCGCGCCTTCACCTGGTCCGGCGTCAGATTCGGATTCTGCTGCAACAAGAGTGCCGCCGCTCCGCTCACCATCGGGGCCGCCATGCTGGTCCCGCTGAGCCGGATGTAGCATCCCGCGCAAGCTTCCACGTAGACGTTCTGGCGGTAGGCTGCTGCCAGAGCGCCACCGAAGCCGGCCGGTGCGTTCAGGGAAACCACCCGGTTGCCCGGCGCCACCAGGTCGGGCTTCGCAATGTGGTCGAAGAGCGTGGGCCCCTTGGAGCTATAGCTGGCGATCAGGTCGTCGCTGCGCGCTGTGGTCCCATTCATGTTCATGGAGCCCACGGTGATGACATAGGGGTCGTTGCCCGGCGCGGTGATGGTGGCATAACCATTGGTTCCCGCCGAGTTATTGCGGCCCTCGTTGCCCGCCGCCACCACCACCACGATGCCGGCTTTCCAGGCTTTCTCCACCGCCTGGCAGACCGGGTCCAGCGTGTAGCTTTCATAGACCGGGCGGCCGAGGGAGAGGTTCATGACACGGATGTTGTACGTGCTTTTCAAGGCAATGGCTTGGTTGATGGCGGCGATGACGCCGCTGTCGGTCCCGGCCCCTTTCTGGTTCAACACTTTCAGAACGATCACGTTGACTCCCGGGGCGATGCCGCGGTGTTGGTAGTTGTCAAGTGAAGTGCCCACGCCGCCGATGATGCCCTCCACGTGGGAGCCATGGCCGTACAGGTCCACGGTGTACCCGTCGGTTGAGAAGTCCTGGCTGTAGACCACTTGCCCGTTGCTGTTAAAGCCGCTGTCGAGGACGGCGACGCCGACCCCCTTGCCGGTCCAGTTGGCTTGGTAAGCCAGGTTGGCTCCCAGCGTGACGGTGGCATAGTCCAAAAAAGCATGCACGGGCCGGTCCGGCGAGATATAGGCGACATCTGGATCGTCGGCCAGTTCCTTCAGTTTGCCGGCAGGCACGGAATAGAGCGAGCCCTTGACCAAGTCCAGGCTCTTCTTGTGCAGGCCGCCCCGGGCGCGGATCTTCTGATGGTGCGCCGCCGTGGGCGGGTGTTTGAACTGCACGATCACATCCACATGGGAGGCCGGATCGAGCGATTCCAGCTCTTTGGCGAGCTTGCCATCGCCGCCGAACAACGCACCGGCCAAAAACGTGGAGAGAACGAAAGCGAATGTCTTTTTCATTTGAGTCATCGACTTTTGTTGGCGGTAGCCATCGCCCTTCCAAATGCACTTCCCGGACCAAGCACCCCGAATCTGTTTGGGCTTTTCGATTCATTCACTTGCGGCTTCGCCGCCGGCCGGGGCCAGGGGACAATCTGTCCCGATGGGCGCGTTTGAGGACAATCTGTCCTCGCCCCTGCCGGCCGGAAACTGGCTGGGCCGGCACAGGCGGCCCGCCCCGCGGTTTGTGATGAGACGGGCCGTGCGGGTGTTGCCTTCCATATCATTCTTCTGCGCGCCGGAGTGGGATCACGGCGGCGGCCGGCAGGGTGCGGAGCCCACCCAGGTGGGGCGATCAATTATGAAGAAACGAAGCCAATTTTTGTTGAAAACATGGGGGTTATGAATTGGGTTACGCGCCAAGCCAATTCTGGGAGTCCGCCACGGGGCGGCGGGAGACGCCGCGGCGAGCTGCCCCATCGATCGAAGGGTAGCAGGGATCAGGCCGGACTCCGAAAATCGACTGACCGGCGTTAAACGCCGGTCGCGCGACAATAGCAAATGACTTAAGGGGCAGATTCCGGCGTTAAACGCCGGTCGCGCCCTTCCTCTCCTGACCTCATGTTGGCACGGCGTCAAGGGCGTCGGGACCGATTTCGGACCGAAGTGACTGAAAATAAGGCGGGAAAAAAGTTCAAAATCGTGTGAAGATCGTGTGATCGTCAGCGGAAATGCCGGCCATTCTTCTGCGCGGGGCAGGATGACGGCGTCGCGTCTGAAATGCCAATACTGCGCCAAAATCTAGGTATGCGTATGTCCACCGATTCCGCGCTCCTCCAGATTGTGGATGCCGCGCTGGCCGAAGCCGCGCGCAAGAGCGGCGAGTGGCTGGTGTGCCGCCCCGGCTGCTCGGAGTGCTGCATCGGTCCGTTCCCCATCAGCCAACTCGATGCCCGGCGGTTGCGGGTTGGCCTGGCGGAGTTGGAATCGCATGATCCGCCGCGCGCCCGCCGGGTCCGTGAGCGTGCCCGGCTTTACCTGGCGCGCTTCGGTCCGGAATTCCCAGGCGGCCTCGCGGCCGGTTTGCTGGAAGGAACCTGTGCCGATGAGGAGCCGTGTCCCGCGCTGGACCCCCAGACCGGCACCTGCGACCTGTACGCCGCGCGTCCGATGACATGCCGCGTCTTCGGGCCGCCGATGCGAGTGGGGCAGGCCCCCGGGCCGGCCGTAGCCGTCTGCGAACTCTGCTTCCAGGGCGCCACCTCCGACGAGATAGCGGCGTGCGAAGTAGCGGTGGACCCGGATGGCCTGGAGTTCGCGCTGCTTCAGGAACTGGAACACTCCACTGGTGCCGAGGGCGACACGATCGTGGCACTTGTCCTTGCCTGAGACGCCGCTGCCGGAGTGCTAGAATGATACATTCTAATGCCTAAATCGATTGAAGAACTGCAAGAGATTGCCAGGCGCGTACGCCGCGACATCATCGAAATGATTTATGAGGCCAAGTCGGGCCACCCGGGCGGTTCGCTTTCGGCAGTCGAAATCCTGATCCAGCTTTACTTCGATTACATGAAGATCGATCCCAAGAATCCGAAGTGGGTCGATCGCGACCGGTTCCTCCTGTCCAAGGGCCACGCGGCGCCGGTGCTTTACAGCGTGATGGCGGAGATCGGTTACCCCGATGCGCCGAAGGATCGGCTCAATACTCTGCGGAAACTGGGCTCGGTCTATCAGGGCCACCCCGACATGCGCTTCATCCCCAGCCTGGAGGCGTCCACCGGCTCGCTGGGTGAGGGGCTTTCGCTGGCCATCGGTCTTGGGCTGGGCGCCCGGCTGGATGGACGGCCGTCGCGCACCTACGTCATGATGGGCGACGGGGAGATCCAGGAGGGTCAGATCTGGGAAGCGGCGATGTCGGGCCGGTTTCTGAAGGTCGATAACGTGGTGGCCATCGTGGATTACAACAAGATTCAGCTTGATGGCTTCGTGAAAGACATCATGGAGGTCGCGCCGCTGGCCGACAAATGGCGGGCTTTCGGGTGGCACACCATAGAAATCGATGGCCACGATTTCGGCGCCATCAAGGCCGCGTTTCAGGAGGCCGAGGCCACCAAGGGCAAGCCCACCTGCATCGTGGCGAACACCGTCAAGGGCAAGGGCGTCTCGTTCATGGAGAACAATCCGAAATTCCACGGAATGGCCCCCAATAAGGACGAATACCAGCTTGCCATGAAGGAGCTCAACTGACATGCCCACCAAAGCCAAGTTCGAACTCAAACCGGGACCGGCAACGCGCGAAGCCTTTGGGCGCACGCTCGTGGAGTTGGGCCGGGAGAACAAAGACGTTGTGGTAGTCGATGCCGACCTGTCGAAGTCCACCATGACGACTTATTTTGCGAAAGAGTTTCCAGACCGCTTTTTCTCCTGCGGCATCGCCGAAGCCAACATGGTCGGGGTGGGGGCTGGGCTGGCCATGGCCGGCAAGATTCCCTTCGTCGCCAGCTTTTCCGTGTTCGCCATGAACAAAGGCTTCGAGCAGATGCGCATCGGCGCGGCCTACGGACGCTCGAATCTGAAGGTGGTGGGCACTCACAGCGGCATTTCGATTGGCGAAGACGGACCGTCCCAGATGAGCGTGGAAGAGATCGCGCTGGCCTGTTCGCTGGCCGGTTTCGTGGTGATGGCGCCGGCCGATGAAGCCTCCACCAAGGCGTTGGTGCGCGCGGCCGCGGCCTATGATGGGCCGGTTTTCATTCGCACGGGCCGTCCGAAGGCTCTGACGGTTTACGGGGCCGATCGGAAATTCGAGATCGGCAAGTCGATTGAAGTAGTCGAAGGCACGGACGTCACCCTGATTGCCAACGGCCTGCTGGTGGCCCAGGCGATCCTGGCCGCGGAAACGCTGGAGGCCGAGGGCATTGCCGCCCGCGTGATCGACATGCATACCGTCAAGCCGCTGGACCGGGAAGCCATCAGCCGCGCGGCCGCCGAAACCGGCGCGATTGTGGTGGCCGAGGAGCACCTGGTGGATGGCGGGTTGGGTGTGAGGGTGGCCCAGGTGGTGGCGGAAACCCACCCCTGCGCCATGGAGTTTGTGGGGATTCACGACCGCTACGCGGAATCCGGACAGCCCGAAGAGTTGCTCGACAAATACGGGCTCGTCGCGCGCGATGTCGCCGCCGCCGCCCGCAAGGTTCTGGCGCGCAAGCGTTAGCGGCGGCTCATGGATGACGGCGGATCTCTGTCCGAATTGTTGCTGCAACAGAGCCCGGCGTGCCAGTGGATGGTCTCGGCGGACGGTGTCTTTCAGCGCATTTACGGCAATCCCCTGCCGGTGTTCGGCAAACCAGCCTGCGACCTGGCCGGACGGGCGATCTCGCAAACGCTCGAGCCCAGTGAGTCGGATGCCTGGATGGGGCGGTTCGCTCGCGCCATCGCGGGCGAGACTGTCCGGTTGCGCAAACGGAGCGGCGAGTCCATCTGGAACGTAACCGTCTTTCCGGTTCACGACCGCGGGTGCGTTGGTTTGGCGGGAGGCCTGGCCAGCGAATCCACGCACTGGAGCGCGGCCGAACAGGAACTGCGGCGCACCATGCTGGGCGCCCTCAAAGCCCAGGAATTCGAGCGCTCGATGGCGGCCAAATTCCTGCACGACACGATCGGGCAGAACCTGACCGCGCTGGGCCTGCAACTGGACCTGGTGCGCATGGACGTGGAAGCATTCGCGCCGGACGCCTGCGCCCGTATTTCGGAAATCCAGCGGTTGTTGGGCAGTATGATGGAAGAGGTCCGCGATTATAGCTATGAGCTCAACCCGTCTACCGTGGACCGGGCGGGTCTGCGCCCTGCGCTCGACCGCCTGTGCTCCCGGATCCGTGCCCGTTTTTCCGGTATCCTGCGGGTCAATGTGGACCCCTCGATGAAGTTGGAACCGCACGTCGCCCGGGCCTTGTTCCACATCGCCCAGGAGGCGGCAGAGAACTCGGCGCAACATTCCAGTTGCTCTGCAATCGAAATCGCGGTAAAGTCCACACGTACCGGCACGGTTTTGGAAATCCGCGATAATGGGCATGGATTTGACCCGGCGGATCCCCTGGGAGGCTGCCGCGGGCTGGGGCTGCTGAGCATGGAACATTATGCCGCTCAGGCTGGACTGGAGCTTAGCATCACCAGCAACTCGAAAACCGGAACGTTAGTGAAGGCTGCCGCGCAGGAAGGCGCGTGAAGAAACTATGCCATTCGACATTGTTCTTGTCGACGATCACAAGCTGGTACGGGACGGAGTGAAAGGAATCCTGGAGCGCGGGGCTGAGTTTCGCGTGGTTGGGGAAGCCGAGACCGGCGCCGACGCCGTGCAGATTTGCAGGAAAAGTTCCCCGGACCTGGTGCTGATGGACATCAGCCTGCCTGGCATGAACGGCATTGAGGCCACCACCGAACTCTTGCGCCACTGCCCCAGCGTCAAGGTCGTGATACTTTCCATGTACGACGACGAGAATTCCGTGGTGAGCGCCATCCGTTCGGGGGCGCGGGCCTTCGTGCTGAAAAAGGCTTCCTCGGCCGAGTTGATGGACGCGCTGCGGACCGTGGCCCGCGGAGGTTCCTACCTCAGCTCCCAGGTTTCGGACCGCCTGCTGGCGCGGATTCAGCGCGGCGATCTCGAGACCCACGACCGCCGCCCGCTGGAATCGCTCTCGCCGCGCGAGTTGCAGGTCTTGCGGCTGGTGGCCGAAGGCAAGACGAGCAAGGATATCGCCGTCCTGCTGGATCTGGGGCTGCAGACCGTTCGTAGCTACCGCAAGACCATGATGAAGAAGCTCGGCGTGAACAACGTGGCGAGTCTCACGCAGCTGGCGCTGGCTGCCGGTATTACACACTGGAACAAACCGGATGCAAACTCCCTGGGGTGATATTCCCGTCTCCGACGCGCATGTGCATTTTTTCTCGCGCCGCTTTTTTGAAACACTGGGCAAACAGGCTGGCCGAACCGCCGGGCAGGTAGCCACCGCAACCGGCTGGGACTTGCCGCCGGAAGACCCGGCGGAACTGGCGCAGGAATGGGCCGCGGCTCTCGAAGCCCACGGTATTGCCCGGGCATCGCTGATCTCCAGCGTGCCCGGAGACGAGGCTTCGGTGGCGGCCGCGGTGGCGGCGCGTCCCGATCGCTTCTTCGGCTACTTCATGCTCAATCCGTTGGAGGAAGGCGCCGTCGATCGCGCCCAGGTAGCCTTCCGCTGCGGCTTGCATGCCGTCAGCCTGTTCCCCGCCATGCACCGCTATTCGATGCATGACTCCAAAGTGCGGGCCGTGCTGGAGATGGCCGCCCTCCAGCCCGGGGCCGCGGTTTTCGTCCATTGCGGCGTGCTTACGGTGGGCGTGCGCAAGAAGCTGAACCTGCCATCGCCCTTTGACATGCGGTGTTCCAACCCCATCGACCTGCACGCCGTGGCGCTCCAATACCCGGGGCTGAAATTCGTCATTCCCCACTTCGGCGCGGGCTACCTGCGCGAAGCCTTGATGCTGGCCGACCTCTGCCCTAATGTCCACCTGGACACCTCCAGCAGTAATTCCTGGATGCGTTACGAAGGCCTCGACCTCAAGACCGTAATCCGCCGCGCCATGGACGTCGCCGGCTCGAGGCGGCTGCTGTTCGGCACCGACTCCTCCTTCTTCCCGCGCGGATGGAACTACGAGGTCTTCGAAGCGCAGACGCGGGCGCTGCTCGATATGGGAATCAGCGGATCCGATGCGCGCCTGATTTTGGGCGAGAACCTGCAGCGGCTGTTCGTGACGTAGCACGGACGGGAACTTTCCGCGATCAGCGGTCAGCCTTCAGCTTTTGAAGCAGCGCGGCCAGCATGCGCTTCAACTCCGTCGCTGTGATCACCAAGCGGATGTCGCGATCAGACGCTCGTGGATCCCGTCGCGGCGCAGGCTGGCTGATCGCTGAATGCTGAACGCTGACAGCTTAAAACGGCGCCGGCAAGATCGCCTGCCCCACCTACTCGATCGCGATCTCGACCGGGTTGCTGACCGAATCCGGGAACACCAGGCTCAGGCTGACGATTCCGTGCGGCACATTCCCGGGAATCGTCACGTTGACCTGATACAGCCCGGCGTAGTTCGGACTCAAGCCGGCGAACAGCGGCGTCACCAACGTGCCCCCAATGCCGCCGCCGATGTTCACAACCGGGGTCTCCGTCAGGCGGGCCAGGGGCTCGGCCGCGGGCGAAGGTTGTCCCGAAGCGACCGCGGGACTGGTGCGTCCGAGACCAATGGCGTACATCGTCAGAGTATCCCCTACTTCGGCTGGATGAGTACCTACGCCGGGAATGGAGCCCTCCGGCATCGGAATGCTGCCGTCGGTGTTGACGATAGCGCCGTAAGCCCCCACCCCGATCAGCAGCAGCCGCGGGGCGCGGTCCGCCACCTGCACCGAAACCGTGTTTCCCGCAACTCCGTCCCGCTGCACTTCGACCAGCGCCGTACCCAGCGGCGTCTCGAAGGGCATTTGAAACGCCAGTTGGCCATACGTGGAATAGTACATCGGCGCCGGCGCGCCGTTGACCATCACTTGAGCGCCGCCAATCTGGGTGGCCAGCGGCGCCGCCTGGCCCAGGGTCACCTTAGCGAACGAAAGTTGCTCGCCCTTCACCACGGCAATGTCGCCGCGCGCCAACGCATCGCCAGCGCCAAAGGTTCCATTATCCACCACACCTTGATAATTGATGAGGGGCGGTCCTTTGACAACGACTTCGAAATCTACCGGCACCGTGATGGCGCCGTTCACGGCATTGGAATTGATCGTTACGGATCCCGAGTAAACCCCAGTATCGAGCGTGCCGGCATCCAGGTTGAGCGCGGCCCCGCCCGGATAGGCGGTGGCGGTGAGCCATGCGCCCCCGGAGGCTGCGGCGCTTGCGACGGTCAAAGATCCCAATCCTACGCTGGTTAGCGGAATGGTGGCCGAAAGCGGCGTTGCGCCTTGCGCCAGCCGTGCGCGGAAACGGCCGGCCGGACCTTGCGCAATGGGGCCATCCGTCAGCCGCATCGTCACCGGGATTCTTTTGTTGTCCGGCGCGAAGTTGGACCCGCTGGTCACCACCGCGCCGGTATACGTGCCCAGTGGCATGCTCGCCGGTGGCGCCAGGTGAATTCGGTACGGCACGGGAAAAACGAAGCTGCCGGCGCCGTCCAACGCCAGCGAAAGCCAGGCGCCGCCGTCTTGCGTGGTGATGGCGCTGTGGATCTGGCTGTTGGCCGTGAACGGGAGGTCGCGCGTTCCGCCGGGCGGTACGTAGACATCCACACTGGATGGCACCGATCCGCCAATCAGCAGGGTCACCGTGATCGTCTGCGGGGCATCCACGGTTTTCGGGTCGCTGTCGCTCACCGTGACGACACCCGTAGAGTTGCCGGCGGGCAAACCCGCACTGCTCAGCGTGAATAACAATGGAGTACAAAGTCCGGGCCGCGACGAGCACGCCCGTGGTGCACCGGCCGACGCGCCGATCCACGGCACGGAAGATGTCAGCCGGGGCGTGAGCTTTCCATCCCCGGCATTATAAGCTTCCACCGTCGCTGTGGTGGAAGCTCCCGCCGTAACCGACACCGGGCCGACGGTGCTGGCGGTGAGCCGCAGCATCGGCGATGCGTTTCCAACGGCCACCAGGGAAAGCACGAAGAACGTGCGGGACGGCAGGCTCGAACAGCCTAAACCCACTCCAAGGCGCCTTTCTTATAGGCCCAAATATAGCCGACCGCCAGGATCACCAGAAAGACGGCAACCTCCGCTACTCCGAACCACTGCAAATCGTGATACCGGACGGCCCATGGGAATAAGAAGATGGTCTCCACATCGAAGATGACGAACAGGATGGCGATGATGTAAAACCGCACGGTGTAACGCCCACGGGAGTCCGAGGCAGCCTTGATTCCGCACTCATAAGCCTCCAGTTTGGCGGCAAACGGCGCGGCGGGGCGGATCAACTTCGCCGCCACGATGGCGATCACCGGAAAGGAGACTGCGAGAGCCAGGAAAATGAAAATCGGAATGTAGCCGCTCGGCATGGCAACACTATAACACGGCGGGTTAGCGTTCACGAAGAGTCACCACCCCCGGCTGACGCGTGGCTTGCTCGCACGGGCGCTTCCTGATAAGGTTGTGTTTTACAGATAAGAGATAAAAGGGTCTCGTAATATCCATAGGCGTTCAGGAGGCTCAGTCCATGGCTAACACTCGACGCAACTTCCTGCAGTCGGCAGCAGCGGCTGGATTCACCGCCGCTGCTGCGGCGGCCCAAGGATCGCCGGCCCCAGGCGTTCCGAGGCAGGCTTCCGAAGTTCAGGTTCCCAAAATGAAATTCGGCAAGGCCGAAGTCAGCCGCTTGATCTGCGGGTGCAACACCTTTTACGGGTACGCTCATTTCAACCAGACCTTCGGCGCAGTCATGCGGGAGTATTTCACGCCGGATCGGGTCTGCGACGTGCTGCACCAGTGCAACCGGTTCGGCATCAATGCGTTCAACTATTTCCCCGGCGCCCGCGGCCCGCAGGACCTGGAGCGGTTCGAGGCGGAGGGCGGCAAGATGCACCTGGTGGCTCAAGGCATGGCCGATGCCGCGGCCAGTGTCAAAGCCCTCAAGCCCCTGGCCATCTATCACCACGGCGAACAGACCGACAAGGCGTTTCAGAACGGCCAGATGGACTCTGTCAGAGAGTGGTGCAAGAAGATGCGGGACCTCGGCACGATGGTCGGCGTCGGGACCCATAAGCCCGAGGTGATTGCGCTCGTCGAGGAAAAGGGATGGGACGTCGATTTCTACGCCGGCTGCGTCTACAACCGCACGCGCACGCCGGAGGAATTGAGGAAGGTGCTGAACGGCGAGTCGGTGGAAATGCCGGGCGAATGCTACCTGCAGAGCGATCCTCCGCGGATGTATAAGGTGATGCGGGCTACCAGTAAGCCGTGCTTCGCGTTTAAGATCCTGGCCGCCGGACGCATCACCAATGCCGAACAGGCCTTCCGCACCGCCTACGAGAGCATCAAGCCCATCGACGGTGTGTTCATCGGCCTGTTCCCGCGGGTGAAGGACGAGGTTCGGGAGAACGCCGAGCGGGTACACCGTATCCTCACTGGCGCCTGACGGAGTGCCGTATGCGAAGTAGAAACATGGTGGTCCGCCGCCGCACCTTGCTCGGGATGGGTGTGGCAGCCGTCGCCGGGTCAGCGATGTCCTGCGCTCGGGGCGGGACCGCGAATACGTGGCGCTTTTTCACGCCGGCCGAAGCCCGGACCCTGGAGGCGGTCTGTGCGCAAATCATCCCCGCGGACCGCGATCCCGGGGCCAAAGAGGCCGGCGCGGTCAATTATATCGACATCCAGTTGTGCAAACCGTTCAAGAAGTATCGGACGGCCTACCGGCAGGGCATCGCCGGAATCGATTCGGACAGCCGCTCCCGGTTCGGCAAACCATTTATGGAACTGTCCTCCGTACAGCAGGTGGAAGTGTTGCAGGCGGTCGAGCAGAAGGCCCGCGGGTTCTTTGACCTGCTGCTCAACCACACGCGCCAAGCCTTCTACGGCGACCCGCGCCACGGCGGCAATCGCGACATGGCGAGTTGGAAGATGCTCGGGCTGCCCTACCCCCAAGTGCGCGGCCGCCAGCACTACGAGGGGCCCAAGGTTGGGTGAATCATGGCGCTAAAGCATGTCAATGCAGTGATCGTCGGGGCGGGCGCCGGCGGCGGCGTGGTGGCGAAGCAACTGGCGACCGCAGGTTTGAGCGTCGTCCTGCTGGAACGCGGCAAGTGGTATTCGGCCGCCGATTGCCGAAAAGACGACTTGTGCAACCAGCGCACATCGGTGCTGGGCGCGAAGTTCGGCCCCGACGACGAACGCAACCCGCGCGTGCTGGTGGATGAACAGGGGCGGGAGACGATCGTCAACCCCAGCGACGGGGCCTACAGCAACAACGCTGCCTGCGTCGGCGGGGGCACGTTCAGCTACGGGGCCATGGCCTGGCGGTTCATGGAACAGGACTTCCGCATGCGCTCCACCTACGGCGCGGTGGCGGGAAGCACGCTCGCGGATTGGCCCATCGCTTACGCCGACCTGGAACCCTACTACGAGAAGGCTGAGTGGGAATTGGGCGTCTCCGGCGACGTCACCAACAACCCCTTCAAGGCCCCGCGCCGGCGGCCGCTACCCATGCCTCCGCTCCCGCCGACCCGCGAGCACCAGATCCTCCTGCCCGCGGCCCAGCGCCTCGGGCTGCACCCGTTCGACATCCCCATGCTGCGGAACTCGGTTCCGTACAACGGCCGGCGGTCGTGCATGCGGTGCCGGTGGTGCGTCGGCTTTGCGTGCGAAGTGAATGCCCGGAACGGCACCCACAACACGGTGATTCCGGCCGCCCTGGCTAGCGGCAACTGCGAACTCCGCACGGAGTGCATGACCAGGGAGATCCTTCTGGACAGCCATGCGCGCGCCACGGGCGTGGCCTATTACGACGCCCGCGACCGGCTGCAGCAACAATCGGCCGACCTGGTGATCGTATGCGGCGGAGCCATCGAATCGGCGCGCCTGCTGCTCAATACCAGGCACCGGCTGTTCCCGACCGGTTTGGGGAATCGTCACGACCAGGTGGGGAGAAATCTGCAGGGCCACTCCTATACCGGCGCCACCGGCCTCTTCGATTACGACACATACGACGACGTGGGGCCCGGGGCATCCATCGCGATCTCCGACTACAACCACGGCAACCCGGGATTGGTTGGCGGCGCGATGCTGGCCAATGAGTTCATCCGGCTGCCCTACCAGTTCATGTCCCAAATTCCGCCATGGGTGCCGCGCTGGGGCCGCGAGCACAAGGAATTCGTGCGCAACGCTTACCGGCGCACCATCGCCGTGATGGGTCCGGTGCAGGAGATGCCGCTCGCCGATGCGCGGGTACAGGTGGATCCGAAAGTCAAGGATCGATGGGGTCTGCCGGTGGCGCGGCTTTCCGGCGGGCGCCACGCGCACACCATCGAAATCGGAAGCTACATCGCCGGCAAAGCCGAAGCGTGGCTGAAGGAGGCCGGGGCGGTCCGGATCTGGAAGCGCTCGGTGCCGAAAACGCTGAGCGGCGGCCAGCACCAGGCGGGGACCTGCCGGATGGGTGACGATCCGAAAAGCTCGGTGGTCAACCCGGGCTGCCAGCTTCACGACGTGGATAACGTCTACGTGATCGACGCGAGCGTGCACGTCACGAATGGCGGATTCAACCCCGTCCTGACGATCCTGGCCAACGCCTATCGCGTCTCGGACCACTTGCTTGCCGCCTGGAAGGGCTCAAAGGTGCGTGCGTGAGGGGAATTGTCCTGATCGGCGGGCTGATCGCGTTGGCGGTGGTCTTGATGGTTCCGGGGGCGAGCCTCTTTTACGAATCGGGCGCCGGCAAGGGATGCGCCGGTTGTCACGAGATGCAGCAGGTATTCGAGCAGTGGCAGGCATCCAGCCACCGCGGCACCGCATGCGCGAAGTGCCACGGCGGGGCGTTGACGCTGGACGTCTCGTTTCACTGGAACAACGCCACTCGAGTCTACACGCACGTTCGCGGCGACCTGCCGGAGCGCATCGGGTTCGGCAACGAGTACGCCCAGGCCATGACCGCGCAGTGTCAGGGCTGCCATCGCCAGGAGTATGCCGCGTGGCAATCGGGCGCGCACAGTGCCACCTACCAGCGGATTTTTCTCGACAAGAAGCACAATACGGAAAACGTGCCGATGGACGACTGCCTGCGCTGCCACGGCATGCACTTTGAAGGCGGGATCGGGGACCTGGTGAAGCCCGTCAACCGCAGCGGCCCTTGGAGCCTGGTAAGGCCGGAGCTTGCCAACCAGCCCTCGATGCCTTGCGTAACCTGTCACGAAGTCCATCGCCAAGGTCAGCCGATGCAGAAGACTGGGGTGGATGGCCGCAAACCAGGGCCTGTGCAGGAGGTGGCGCGGCCATCTCTGGCGCTGTTCGACCGCCGCACCCGGCAATACATTCCGCTGGCCGAATTGCCCATGCCGGCGATGTGGGACGGGAGCCGCGCGGTCAAGATGAGCCCGGACCAGCGGCAGGCGTTATGCTACCAATGTCACGCGCCCACGGCCACCATGCAGGTGGCGAGCGGCGACGACCGCACCGGCATCGGCGTGCACGAAGGCATCAGTTGCCTGGCGTGCCACGCACAACACGGCGAAAAGACACGGGCTTCGTGCGCCTCCTGCCATCCCAAGATGTCGAACTGCGGCCTGGACGTCGAGAAGATGGACACGACGTTCCGCTCGCCCGACAGCAAGCACAATATTCACTGGGCGAAGTGCGTGGATTGTCACCCGCGGGGAGTTCCGAAGAAGCTCGCAGCAGCAGCAAACCCGCTGTAGCGCCCTCGTGCTACCATACCTCCGGAATGGCCTGCCCCTACTTCGACCCGGTAGCGCCGCAGGTGAACGGTAACGGCCCCGAACACGCCATGCTGCCGCTGGGCGGCTTCTGGGAAGGCCTCTGCCGCGCCCTTCCTGGCGACCCCTGGCAGCCGGATCGGGCAACCCTCCACTCGCTCTGCAACCTGGGCTATGCTCGCGGGACCTGCACCCGTTTCCCGGCCGGGGACGGCCCCGATGCCGTGCGCTTCGCCGTTACCGGTGACGACGGCGCTGGCGTAAGCCTCTACTACGCGATCGAGCGCGACCACCATCCGTTCGCGCACGGTCCGATCGAGAACCCGTCGGCGGTCTCTTCGACCCTGCTCGCCCGCCAGGCCGAGGCCTACATTCAAAGCTATCGGCGCCGCAAAAAGGAAGCCGGCCGGAACTGAGCCGCACTCATCAGACAGGGTCAAGGAGAAACATGGAAGGTAAGCCGGTACGCGAGTCCATCTCCGAATATTCGGAACTGGCGCTGCCCAACGACGCGAACAGCCTGGGCAACGTCCTCGGCGGGAAAGTCATGCACCTGGTCGATCTGGCGGGCGCCCTGGCCGCGCTGCGACATGCTCGCAGGCCCGTAGTCACGGCCTCGCTCGACAGCCTCCACTTCCTGCACCCGGTGCACATTGGCGAACTGATCGTGTTGCGCTCCTCCGTCAACCGCGTTTTCCGTAGTTCCATGGAGGTGGGCGTCAAGGTGGTCACCGAGAAGCTGCGGACCGGCGAAAAGCTGCACACCTGCTCCGCCTACCTGACGTTCGTGGCGTTGGATGACCATGGGCAGGCAACCTCGATCGTCCCGGCCATCCCCGAAACCGAAGACGAGCTCCGCCGCTACCGCGAGGCCGGCGAGCGCCGCGAATACCGGCTCACCATGCGCAGTCGCAGGAAAAGCTGAGCGGCTCAGCGCGCCCGGCTACCCTTCCTTATACATGTACTTGATGGCCGGCTTGTAAAGCAGAATATTCGGCTCGCCCGTCCGGTTTACCTTTAAGCAGCACTTGTCGTACCACTCGATGGTGCCGTGCAGGGTCTCGCCGTCGCGCAATACGAACACCATTGGCGTCTTGGCCTGCATCTGCTTGACATAGTAAAAATTCTCGGCGTTGGTCTGGTCCGGCGGAGCGGGCTTCTTTTGCAGAGGCGGGCGGCGGGGAGGCGTGATCTGTTCCTTGATCTCGTTGAGAGACGGACGAATGAGTTTACGATTGACAGCTTCCACGGGATGCCATCCTTTGGAAATTATGATTAACCGTCGCTACTCGGAGGAGCGGGCGGTTCTATGTTGGCCGATTTTTTGTTCCGACTTGACTCATTCATAACACAATCGACCCTGCGCCGCAACGTGGGAACCAGCTTTGGGACCACTGGGAACACCCGGAACCAGACGTACCGTCTTGTCTGAACCGTCGCTATTTCTGATATTTCAGTATGATGTCCAGGGAAAGGCATGGCCCTCCAAAAATGGACAAACCGGCCTGGAACGACTGATATTTAAGACTATGATATAGCAGTATTGACGTAGTCGGAACAGTACTAATACCCGTCAACCCGGTAGACCTGGAGCGCGCGCCAGCTTCGTGACCGCTTCCCGCCGGCTTTCGAGGTCGCCCTCTACCCTCTGCCTAAGCCACCGCCGACCGCCCTTGACTTGGTCCTGTCCCCTGCCGGACCGCCTGTTCCAGTTTCGCCACCGCAAAATCCATATGTTGGCGCGAATACTGGATCATACCCAAACGGCGCAGCCGGTTGAGCTGAAAGGTAACTACTTCCCGCGACGTCCCTATGTACTCGGAGAGTGTCTGATGCGTCAGCGCCTTGATCCGCGTGGTGCCGTCGGGCATCTCCGTGCCCGCCATCCGCGCCAGTCCCACCAGCGCCAGCATCACCCGCTCCGGCGTCTGGTACAACACCAGGCTCTCGATCCGTTCGGTCAGATCCCGGCACTGCTTCGCCAGGCATTGGCAAAGAACCACGCCGAGCCGCGGCTCCCGTTCCACCTGCCGCTCAATTTCCGGGCCGGTCCACGAGATCAGGCTGGTGGGTTCGAGCGCCACCGCGGTGTCCATGTGAATGGGAGCGCGGATGAGCGCCGGCTCGCCAAACAGACCCCGCCCGCATACCAGGCGGCAAACCGTTTGGCCGTCATCCAACGTGCGACTCGTCTTCACCCGGCCGGCCACTAACACATAGAGGTTAGTGGAAGGCTGTTGAGGTGAGTAAATCACCCCGCCGCGGGCGAACTCCTGGACGGCACGGCGGGGCAACAACTCCACTAACTGCTCTTCCGGGTTTGCGAAACCGGCTCGTACCATCTAACACCAGAGTAACGCGAGCACCGACGCGTTCCATCAGGTGTTCGCCTCATATTATCGGCGAAACCACCGCCCGTTCCACGTCATATCCCGTGAGCCAGGCCCAAACAACGTAACCCAGAATGGGGATTGCCGTCGCGATGACGAACGCACTGGCGTACCGATGCTGGTCGAACAACCGGCCGAAATACGGCATCGTCAGCGCCACTACCGCGCTCCAGGAGCCCGCGCCGGCGCCGGCAATCAATCCGGCGTGCTCGTGGGAATAGACGTGAGTGGCATACGCAACCGTCAAAACGACCACGCCGGAGGCTACGAACATGGCAAGGAACAGGAAGAACATCACCGCGGCGACATTCGTCAACCACGGCACCGCCGCAAACGCCAGGTTCAGCGACATGCAGACCGTCATCAACCGCCGCAGCGACGAAATGCGCGGCTGCCCCCGTTTGAGGGAGTGGTCGGCGATCCATCCCCAAACGAAGTAGCCTGCCTCCCAGCCGAGCGGCGGGATCCACAAGACCTTGCCGATAAATTCCTGGTTGTATCCCAGCGGGTGCGCCAGATAGAGCGACGCGCTGTAGAGCACGAAGCCCAACGGCAAGGCGCCTAACGCGTAAGCGCACATGAAGGCCCACAGGCTTCGGTCGCGCAGGTGCGGCCCCGGGGTCTTGGCGCGAGCCCCGGCCGGCCGCCGCTGGCGAATATCGGGACGCCCTGACACGACTGTCCAGATTGCCAGCCAGCCCAGGCCGATGACTCCAGTGAACCAGAAGGCGGCGCGCCAGCCCCACCACAGAAAAATCGGCGTCACGATCAGTGGCGTGATCACCGCACCCAGCGATCCGCCGCTGTAGGCCACCGCCAATCCCCGTCCGCGCTGTTCCGGCGGCAGCGTCTGCACTACCGCGCGCAGTCCACCGGGAAAGGTAGCGCCTTCACCGAAACCCAGCGCCCCGCGCGCCAGGCCGAACGACCAGAAGCCCACCGCGAACGCGTGCGCGACCGATGCAGCCGTCCAGCAGGCCACCGCCGCGGTCATTCCGCGGCGTAGACCGGTGCGGTCGAGAATCCGCCCCCACAGCGGGTTGGAGAGCATGTAAGCCACCGAGAATGCCGAGATGATGAAGCCATACTGCTCCCCGCTGAGATGTGTCTCCTTGAGGATGGTCGGCGCAAGCAGCGCCAGTGTGGTTCGGTCCATGTAGCTGATCAGCGAGACCAGCAGCATGGAGAAAGCGGGCACCCACCGGTACAGTCCTTCCCGGTCCGCGGACATAAGCTCGAATTATAGCCCAGGGCTTTCGCGGACCGGGATGCAGCGCTGTCCGGCCTACTGGTATGCCGGAGTTGTGCCGGTGCCCACGAGGGCGAGGAACACACCGGCATCGATGTGTCCGCCAGCCACCAGGGGAGCGTCGAATGTGCTGTTCACACCCGAGATCACCTCGAGGAAGCCGTAGCCTTTGCCGGCAGTCAAGTCACTCGCCGCGACCGCCGGCAACTGGTTCAGAATCGACGACGGCACCGTGAAGCCGCCGGCGCCGGCCGTGGTCGTGCAGACGAAGGACCACGTGTCATAAACCGCATTGCTGCCGCTGCCGGTCGCGGTGGCGGCAGCCCCGAATATCTCCACCAGGTCCGATGCGTTCCCGCCAGTCCAGGCAAGCGGTAACCCCGAGCCCCGATTTACCACGGATGGCAATCCACCGGTAACGGTGAGCGGCGTTCCCAAAGTGACCGAAGCGTTGAATTTGCCCACGTCCTTGCCGCCGGCACCTGCCACCGTATACGTCCCGGCCACCAGCTTGGCGTTGATGCCAGTGGAAATCGGCAGCCCTTCGGTGCCCAGAGTGATGGAGTAGCCGTTGCTCTTCGAATCTTGTGTGAACGGCTGGTTGGTGAGGTTGGAGCCTGCCGGTCCATTCAGTGTGACCGCGCCGGCGTCTAGCCCGGTGGAGGTTACCGTGGCAACCGCCGGCTGGTTCGATGAGCTCACATAGTGACTGACGATGCAGGAACCGGAGGTGGAATTCTGGGATTGATACTGCGCCAAACCGGCGAGTTGAAACCCGGTGAATCGAATGAACTGTCCGTAAGCTGAATCGACTTTTATCGTCCCGATTTGCGGTACCGTCTCCGAGATCTGGGAAAGGCTGAATGAGCCCACGGTGTAGGAACCGCCTTGCTGGTCGAACTGCTGTAGTTGCGACGCGGTGAACCCGGGCTGGACGCAAGTGGTCGAGTTCGCATCCGGCGCGATCGCGATGAATGACGGATTGCTGAGCGCGCCGTTCACCGACACCTGGAACGATACGATGCAGCCCGTCGGCACGTCGGCCGGCAGTTGGAAGTTGATCTGGTCGGCGCCCGCCAGCCCGGGCGCCCGGCCCGCGTACAGCGGGGCGATCGTCCTGCCGCCCACGATGACCTGCACATTCACCCCGTTCTTGGTGAAGTCGAAACCCGGCGATGCCGTGTTGTCACCGCCGGTGACCGGGCCCATGCCGGTAGCCCAGGCGATCAAAACCTGGCTGGGCTTGGAGGGCGAGAAGGTGTATCCACCAGAGGCGAACGTGGTGAAGCGATCGATGTCTAATTGCGAGGCCGAGATGTAATTCTGGATCACCGCCAGCCCGGTGCCGCTGCTGTCCGCCGTGATCAACCCGATCTTGCGCTGGACCACGGTAGCGGCGAACGGCGCGCTGGCGGTTCCGTTGTTGGTAACGGTCACGTTGTAGCTGCCTGCCGCGAGCGTGGACGGCAGAACAGCCGCAAGTTGATTCACACCACCCTGGTTGTAGAGGTAGACCAGGTACGAGTCCGTCCCGGTTCCGCCGGTCAGCGGCGTAAACGTAATTTTGACGTTGCCGGTGCTGGCGCCGGAGGATGTCGGCAGCGGGAAGCCGAATTGCGTGAGTCCGCTGCCGCTCATATTCGTGCCTTTCACCACGAAGATGCTTCCCTGGGCGATGTTCTTCGTATAGCTCGCCGCATCCAGTACGTCCGTGATGGTCGGCGCCGGCGGACCAGACGGTCCGGTCGGGCCAGTCGGGCCGCCCCCGCCGGTGGTGATGGTTCCTGCGCCGGAGAAGGTCAAGGTGGTGTTCAAACCGATCGAGAGCGACCCGGTCAGTGTCGGGAAAGATCCGGTCGCGTTGGCATAGGCGCCCGTCCCGCCGGTTACGGTAGCCGAACCGGTAAGCGGAGATGGAGTACTCACTGTGAGTGTTCCGGTGATTTTGTCTCCGCTGTCCAGCGTGATCGTAAACGGTCCGCTGATCGCCGTGCCAATCGAAAGAGTCGCACTGAACGTTCCGCTGCCGATGCCACCCGTCAAAGTGGCTCGACCGCTAAAGGTAATGGCCGTGCTGATGCTGCCGGTTGCGTTGGTCACCGTCAACGTGGTGTTGATGGTTGCGGCCTGTGCCCCCGCACACACCAGCACCGCGAGAGTGAAACCCACAAGTCTTCTCGTGTTCTTTGTCATATTCCTCCTCCGTCATGAACGCCGGAATTCGCGGGAATCAGCTCAATTCACTGTGATTCGGCCGGTCCCCTCCGTATGATTCCATACTGCCCTCAGCCGTTAGGCGACGGCGTCCGCCTGGCCGGCGAAACCAATCGCCGGATGGCACAAACCCTTGCATTGTGCCATAATCGTTCGCCATATGAAAGGCGCATGGCTCTTGACGGTACTAGCGGGGGCAGTTTTCGCACAGGCTCCCACCGCGTGGACTCCGGAATTTTCGATGCAGTTCAAGACCGTCGGGGCCGTGGTCCCCTCGGCGGATGGCTCGCGCGTGGCCTGGACCGAGACCCGGGCATGGATGGATGCCGAGCACAGCGAGAACCTGACCCACATCTTCCTGGCGAGCGCCGACGGCTCCCACCGCATCCAGTTGACGCGCGGCGAACAGAGTTGCACCGCGCCTTCGTTCTCGCCGGATGGGCGATACGTCTATTTCCGTTCGTCGCGCTCCGGCAAAATGAACGTCTACCGCATCGCGGTTGCCGGCGGCGAAGCCGAGATGCTGAGCGATTTCAAGGGCAGCCTGGGCGACTACCAGGTATCGCCGGATGGCAAGACGGTGGCCTTCACTGGCTATGAACCGCCCGCCGACGACGAGAAGAACAAAAAGGAGAAGCGCGACTGGCGCGTGGTGGATGCCAACCCGGCCAACATGGCGATCTACGTGATCCCCGCGGAACCAGGCACCGATGGCAAGCGTCCGCAGCGCAAACTGACCGGCGGCACGCGCCACGTCCAGGAGGTGGCCTGGTCGCCCGATTCGCGGACCATGGCCTTCAGCCACACGCCAACACCCGGCGCCGACGATTGGACCAAGGCCGATATCGCGGAAGTCGATGTCGCCTCCGGTACCACGAAGTCCATCGCCGCCACCAATGCGGCGGAATCGCAGCCGGTTTATTCACCGGACGGAAAGTACCTCGCCTACACCAGGAGTTCGGACCCGCCACGCTGGGGCGACGATACGCGCGTCGTGCTGGTTACCCGCGCGACCGGCGAAACGCGCACCCTGCCCGCTACCTACGACGAGCAACCCAACCTCCTCGGCTTCACCGCCACCAGTTCACGGCTCCTGTTCTACGAAGCGCATCACACCCGCGGCGCCATCTATGCGATGCCGCTCGACGGGCCTCCCGATTCCGCCTTCGAACCGGCACAGGGAACGGTCAGCCCGGGGACGCCGCATCTGAACACGGCCGGCACGGCGCTGGGTTTCGCCATGGAGAGTCCCAGTGAGCCGCCCGAGGCTTACGTCATGAGCCTTGGCGGAGGGGCGCCCCAGCGCATCAGCCGCGCCAATGCCGACCTGGCCATGCCGCCGCTCGGTAAAACCGAAGTGGTGCGCTGGAAGTCCAGGGACGGCCTCGACGTGGAAGGCCTTCTCACCTATCCGGTGGGTTACACGCCCGGAAAAAAGGTGCCACTGATCCTGAACATTCACGGCGGGCCCACCGGGGTCTTCACCGAGAACTTCATCGGGCGCGGCTCGCTCTACCCGCTGGCCGTGTTCGCGGCGCGCGGTTACGCCGTGCTGCGGCCCAACCCGCGGGGTTCGTCCGGCTACGGCCGCACCTTCCGGTTCGCCAACTACAACGACTGGGGCGGCAGGGACTACGAAGACGACCAGGCAGGAGTCGATCGCGTGATCGCCATGGGCGTGGCCGACCCGGACCGCCTGGCGGTGATGGGCTGGAGTTATGGCGGCTTCATGACCTCGTGGACCATCACCCAGACTCACCGTTTCAAAGCCGCGGCAGTGGGCGCGGGCGTCACCGACCTTTGGAGTTTCTCCGGCACTTCGGACATCCCCGGTTTCCTGCCCGACTATTTTGGCGGCGAACCGTGGACCCATTTCGACGCCTTCCAGAAGCACTCGCCCATCACCTACGTGAAGAACGTGACCACCCCGACCCTGGTCTTGCACGGCGAGGCCGATGTCCGCGTGCCCACTTCGCAGGGCTATGAGTTCTACCACGCTCTCGAGCGGCAGGGCGTAACGGCCAAAATGGTGGTCTACCCGCGCCAGCCGCACGGACCGACCGAGCCGAAGTTCATTCTCGATATCATGCAACGGCATTTGGATTGGGTGGCTCAGTATCTTCGTTAGCCGGGTTTCCTGTTCCCGCGGAGTCCGCCAGCGCCGCTACATGCGCGGCGGCCGCCGAGGCCAGGCCTTCCAAACTATAGCCGCCCTCCAGCATCGAGATGATCCGCCCGCCGGCATGGCGCGCGGCGATGCCCATCACCACCCGGGTGAGGTCGGCGAAATCGCGGTCGGTGAGGGTGAAGCGGCCGAGCAGGTCGCCGGCGCGCGAATCGAAGCCGGCCGAGATCAGCAGCAACTCGGGGCGGAAACGCTCGGCGGCCGGAACCAGTGAGTTCTCCAGGGCGCCCAAAATTTCGCGGCGGCCCGAACCGGCCGGGAAGGGAAAGTTCATGGTGGCGCCTTCGCCTGGGCCTTCGCCGGTCTCGTTGGCGCGGCCGGTGCCGGGGTAGAGGGGCCACTGGTGCGTGCTCATGAAGAAGACCGAAGGGTCGGCGTAGAAAAGGTCCTGCGTGCCGTTGCCGTGGTGGACGTCCCAATCGACGATCATCACGCGCCCAATGCCGTGTTTGCGCTGGGCATGGCGCGCGGCGATGGCGACGTTGTTGAACACGCAGAAGCCCATGCCGCGGCTGGCGTTGGCATGGTGGCCGGGAGGCCGCACCGCGCAGAATGCGTTCTTCACCCGGCCCGTAACCACGGCATCCACCGCGTTCAGCACGCCACCCACGGCTTGCGAGGCCACGTGCCAGGTGTTGGGCGTGATCTCGGTATCGCCGGTGCTCAGGCTGCGGCGGCCGGATTCCACGTCGTGCCGTGCGATCCGCAGGTACTCGGGCGTGTGGCAGAGGAGCAGTTCGTCTTCGGTGGCGGCGCGGCCATCGATGCGGAGCGTCTGGTAAACCAGGCCGGCACGCACCAGGCCTTCCAGAACGGCGTCAAATCGCTCGGGCCGCTCCGGGTGCCGGCGGCCGGCCAGGTGTTCGCGGCAGATGGGATCGGCCAGAAGCGCCGTCTGGTTCGGCATGTCTAGACTCCTCGCCGGTTCCCATACAGATCCACGTGCAGGCGCGGGCTGAACCGGAACCCTTCCTCTTTGCAAAGCTCCACCAACCAGAGGGCGCGCTCGCGCAAACGGTCGCGGTCAATGCCTTCAGGCATCAGGATGACGCGTGCCGGGTCCGCCTTCAAGACGCCGAGCAAGGCGCGCACTTCGCCGAGGTCGTCCGGTTTTTCGATCACGAATTTGAGCTGGTAGGGGTAGCTCGCCATGAGTTGCGCGAGTGTGGCGGGCTGCAGGCGCAGACGGTCGTGCTGCGGGGCCCAGCGGGGGTCGGCGGGCGTCGAGTTGGAAAGCTTGGGGCTGATGCTCATGAGGTCGCAGGCCACCGGCTGGAAAACGGTGCCGGCGGTTTCGATGGTGATGTGCAGCCCCAGATCGCGCAGGCGCTCGCAGAGAGCAACGATGCCGGGAGCGATCATGGGCTCGCCGCCGGTGATTACCACGTGGCGTGCGGGATGCGAGCGGGTCTCGTCCAGGATCTGCTCGATCGTCAAGTCGGCGCCTTCCGGTTCCCAGGAGGTGTACGGCGTGTCGCACCAGGAGCAACGAAGGTTGCAGCCGCTGGTGCGGATGAAGACGGAGGGCACGCCGGCCAGCGAGCCCTCGCCCTGGATCGAATAAAACAGCTCAGCGATCTTCAATGCCGGCCTCTTGGAAGCCCTTGGCGCGCAGCAGGCAGGCGTCGCACTGGCCGCAGGGGCGGCCCTCGGGGGCGGGGTCGTAGCAACTATAGGTCAGGCCGAAAGGGAGGCCCAGTTCGTGGCCCAATTTGACGATCTCGGCCTTGCTGAGCCGCAGCAGGGGGGTGTGAATCCGGAGGCGCGTGCGGCCCTCGACGCCGGCCTTGGTGGCGAGGTTGGCCATGCGCTGGTAGGCTTCGATGTACTCGGGCCGGCAGTCCGGATAGCCGGAGTAGTCGAGCGCGTTGACGCCAATGAAAATGTCGGAGCTTTCGAGCACCTCGGCCCACGCCAGCGCGAACGACAGGAAGATGGTGTTGCGCGCGGGCACGTAAGTGATGGGGATACCGTGGCTCATCTCGGCGGCCGAGCGGGCTTTCGGGACGGCGATATCGCTGGTAAGGGCCGAGCCGCCGAAGAGGTCCAGCCCGATCCTGGCGGTCAGGTGGCGCTCCGCTCCCAGGCTGGCAGCCACGCGCGCGGCGGCTGCGAGTTCAACCTTGTGGCGCTGGCCGTAGTCGAAGGACAGGGCGTAGCAAGCATACCCCTGGCGGCGGGCGAGGGCCAGGCAGGTGGCCGAGTCGAGCCCTCCGCTGAGGAGGCAGACGGCCTTGTTCGTTTGGGTCATAGAGAGTGTGTTCCGCGACTCCATCCATTTTCCCGACTCGAAAATAGATTTTCCACGGAATGCTTTATGCCAGGCTTGCCTTGTCGGAATTTTGCTTCCATCATCCTAGCATTGGCCCCCATGGCTTTTCAAAGGAACCTGGCCGCGGGGATCTGGCCGCTTTTGCCGCGTACTGTTCCTGCGGCCGGCTCCCTCAAATTGGCCTGGATGGCGCTGGATCAGGGAGAGTGCCTCAGATAGCCTGCAGCGTGCTAATCCAGGAACGGTTCGCTATGATTTGGCTTTCAATTGCAACCTGAATGCCCGCCGTGGCCGCCCGCGGCTTTCACAATGGGCTCAGACGGCCGGTGGCCAGTAAGCCGGGCGCGGTTCCTAAATCCTTCGCGACCAGGCGGGGGGAATGTACCCAATCCCTCGCGATTCCAAGCTATAACAATCTGGACAACAAAATGGGACGCCGGCGCCAGTGGACAAAGAGTGGGCTGCTCTTCCATTGACCGGTGAACCCGCCCGGGTAGCGTTGCGCGGAGTTCGACAAAAGGCACGTCTATTCCCTGTAAAGCCTGGCTCCGGCGATGGTGGCCAGGATGAGGGCCGGCAGGGTTCCGATCATCAGCGGAATGACAGTCGGCGGCGGAAAAAAGCCGAAGGAGCACCACGTGGCGTCTCCCAAACTGACTATAAACCACCACGCAAAAGCCGCTATGATTGCGGTCTTCGCGCCGGGGCCGTAGAGCGGCCGGATGGCGGCGTAAAGCCACAGAATGGAAATGCCTTCAAGCAGATCAATTACAACGTTGAACACGACGAAGCCGGGGGTGGGCGCACCAAGATGGTTATTGGGCAGGGCGGCGAAATCGCCGCCGAGCACAGCGGTGACCACGGCGCCAAGTATGATCCAAACGATCCCGGTTAGCAGTCCGCAGAGGAGCGCGCGGGACCAATTGATTTTGCTCATGCCGTCAAATTGTACACGCCCATTGTAGCGCTTCGACCCGGCGGAGGGTGTCTGCCTGGGTCGGGAATGATATGTGGGCTTTCTTTCCATTATTTCACCATCAGCACTTTCGTCGTCTGGAGTTTTTGCGGCAACCTGCCCGCCCGGAGAATCAGTGAATGTTTGCCTGTTTGTGTGAGGCCCGGTCACATTATTGAGGAAATCCTGGACCATCCGCAGGTAGTCGTCGTACCGCGTGAACATGGGGGCATGCCCTGCGTCGTGGAAGGTGTGGACCTTGGCCTGAGGGTAAGTCTCACGTAGGGCTTTGCGCCGCCGTGGTCCGATCACGTCGGTATCGGACTCGGCAATCAGCACTTGCCCCTGCCAGCCTTTGAGATCTTCTGCCGTGAAATGGAATCGACGATGATAATCGTACTGGATAAGCATGTTGGACAGCACATCCGCTTTGGTGAGCCGTGCCGAGCAAAGTTCGTCGAGATATCCGGCCCAGAATGCGTGACCGGCGACATCCTGGTCCACGGTCTTAAGCAGCAGCTTACGCAACAGCTTGGACATTAAGCCCCACGGCATCGTTCTGGCGATCCAGTAGGTGAAGCGCGCCGGCGGTGCCAGATACTGCAGCGGAACTCCAGTGTTAGAAAGGATAAGCTCGCTGACGCGATCAGGATGTCGCCGGACAAAAACCTGCGCCACCGCCCCGCCAAAAGACGCGCCTAGGATAGCAACGCGGTCGATCCCTTCAGCATCCAGGATCGCGCGCAGCCCGTCGGCCAGCTCTTCGATCGAGGATGCGCGCGGATACGCCGGGTAAACCACGGTGTGCGTTTCGCTGATGGCTAGCGCAAACTCGAAACCGAGGTCGTTAACCAGTTCGCCTCCCGGGATTGCAAGCAAAGTCCGGGCACCTGCGCCGAGGACGCGATACCGCCATTCGCCCCAGGTTTTCTCCGGGATGGCCCGGAATTGTTCGAGAGCTTGTTTCTTCATCTACTATTCCCGTACTAAAGGTTTAAGATCCTGCGGCAACGCGCCAGATGGAGAGGCTATGGCTTCCGCGTTCCCGTCCATGCGCCGTCTGCTCTGCCTTCAACTCTCATCCGTCCACTCGCTGTATCGTTATCAATCCAGCCGGCGAGAGTCGCCAGGGCATCGCCGGGATTGCCTGGCCGTCCGCTCGGCCATTCGGCTCGGAAACTCAACTCGACGTAGCCATCGCGCCACGTTCCGCTAACGAGGCAAGAATTGCCCAATCCTCCGGACCACGTGCCTGTCAGTTTGCTCCCATCCCGTTTGAGCTCTAGAGTACTCCGAAAAGATCCGACGTCGCTCGAAAACGTCACCTGCCACGTCCCGCTGGCGTCCGACCCGTTCTTGACCGGTAGTGCAGTTGAGTTGGTGATACGGACATTCGAGAAGTATGCCTCCTCTCCCGGGAAACCCCACAGCGCCACGCCGCCTCGCAAATCCTGGCCCTTCAGGCCGTCCACGACGAGGCTTGCCAGCGCGGATCCGTTGACATAGAGTCTGGCAGAACGCCCCTTGACCTCAATTCTTACTTTTGTCCACGTCTCCATAGCCAGGTCCGCATGGGCCTCGTAGAGCCAGGGCCATGCCCAGCGCAAGTTGTACCAGGGGAAGTCCGGCTCCGAGGTGTACTGCACGGAATGGTTCCGCATCGCCTGGTCGTCCGAATTCGAGTTGCCTGGCCGCAGGTAGAAGAGTTCGTAGCGTGAGGGGTCGGGCCGCGCTCTGAAGGCGATGCCGACGAAGCCAGGCATTCTCACGCCGGGCGGCGTCGTGGTCTTCAAGGCAATATCTGCTTCGATGCTTCCATCCTGAAAGTCCGTGCCACGCAACATCGCGAAGCCGTCCGTCCCCATATCTTTGATGAGGCGCACGGCTTTACGCCCCTTGTATTCGACGGCCTCGGCTTTGATTCTAACCAGGGCCAGTTCTGTGGTGTTGTTCAGCGCAAACACTTGAACGTTGGACTGGGCCTGAGCGTAGCTGCCGCAGGCCAGGAAAACCACGAACAATCGAAGAAGCGTGCTTCCTACCCGTGTGAATCGATGCATTTCTTCAGTCCTCAACGCGAATTACAGCGGACTTCCACTGTCACCGGCAGTGTACGGCATGCGCAGGGCGCGCCGAAGGCTTTTGTGACGGATCACGGCATAGTGTCGTGAACGACGGGCGAGGTGATGTTAATGTCGGCTACAGCCGTTGATGGATCCGCTCTTCGATCCTCGATCGGTACATCCGGCTCACCTTCAATGGCGGTGCGTCTTCGAGAATCACTTCGTACTCGCCGTGCGCGTCCTGCTTCAGTTCGCGTACAAAATCGAAGTTCACGATGTGCGACCGGTGGATGCGGACGAAGCGGCGCGGATCGAGTTGCGCCTCCAGGCGGCTGAGGACCTCGCGATCGAGATACTGTGCGCGCGCCGTATGGATGGTGACGTACACGCCCGTGGCGGCGATCCACCGGATGTCGCTCACGTGGATCAGCCGGACACGGCCGCGTTCCTTCAGGGCGAGCCGGTCCAGATAGTTTTGAGGCGGCGGAGCCAGGCCGCTCAGTAGCGCCTGCATCCGATCGGCCAGCGAAGCGGCTTCTCCAGTGCGAACCAGAAGCGCCGCGCGTGAAAGCGCGGTATCGAAACGTTCGTCGCTGAATGGTTTGAGGAGATAGTCGATGGCGTGGGCATCGAAGGCCCTGAGAGCGTATTCATCGTAAGCTGTCGCAAAAACAACCACAGGCATCGGGCTGAGCGGCATGGCATAGAGCGAACCGAGCATCCCGAAACCATCCATCTCAGGCATTTGCACATCAAGGAAGACGATGTCGACCTGTGACCCGGAATCCGCGGCCCTCGAGATGACATCCAGTGCAGCCTCGGCACTATCGACAGAGCCCGCCAGCTCAATACCGGCCTGGCGTTCGAGGAGCGCGACCAGCCGCGCACGAGCGGGCTTCTCGTCGTCAACGATCAGCACTCGGATCGCGCGCTTCATAGCGTTGCGGCGTGAAGAAATGCCGCCGGTGCGGTCTTCTCACTATGCAGGGGCAGGGCGATCTCGACCTGTACACCGCCTTCTAGCCGACCCGATACTGCAAACGTCTGCTCTGAGCCATACAGCTCTTTGAGGCGGTGCGCAATACTCGACAGCCCGACGCCGGCGTGCTCCTCAAGCCGCCAGCCCTCCGGCAATCCGGCGCCATCATCTTTCACGATAACAATCAATCGCCCACCCGATTGACTGACCGACACCTGAATGTGGCTCTTGCGCCGCAAGATGGCCACCCCATGCCGAATCGCGTTCTCCACGAGCGGCTGGAGGATGAAGCTCGGAACAAGAGCGGCGCGCGTGCCGTCCTCAGCGCGAATCTCAACGGTGAGACGGTCTTCGAAGCGGAGACGCTCGATCATGAGGTAGTCCTCAAGGAAAGCTAGTTCATCGTCGATCGTGACTTCCTGCCTTCCGGCATGATCGAGCGAGGCGCGGAGCAACTTGCCGAGGCAGGCCATCACCTGCCGGGCAACCCTCGGGTCCGATTCGGTGAAGGCGCTGACGGTATTGAGAGCGTTGAACAGGAAGTGAGGATTGAGCTGCGATTGAAGAGCATGGAGCCGGGCATCCGCCAACTGGCGCTCGAGTTGCGCGGCATGTAGCGCGAGCCGGGAAGTCTCGTGTTCGCGCCGGAGGGCTTCGGAACGATAGCTGCCGGCCATACTCACCCCAACGATGATGGAGTAGCTCGCCGCGGCGACGATAAACTGTTGGGCAAAGCTCTCCCACAACGATCCCGGAAGCCACGGGGCATGGAGCGCCTTCCGGATCACATAGTCGATGCTCATCGGAATCGGCAGCAGCAAGGTAGCAATCGGAACATGACTGACAACCCGCCGGACCGGCGTCATGCCGCCGAGGAGGCGGCGGTCGGCGGCGAAAATGACCGGCGAGATCAGCGCCCAAGCATAGCATTGCGGCATCGTGCTCCGAAACGCATCACTCCATGAAGTACTGGGAACCGCCAAGTGCGCACTTCCTGCTAAGAGGAAACCGAGCGCAGTCCAGAACCCGAGCGCAAGCGCAGTCTTGCGGAGCCAGCCAGATGGCAATCGATGCCCGTCAACCATTAAAGGACCTTCTTCCTGATGACGTCGCTTTTTCAACCGTTTCTCCTACCGGTCAAGTACGACCGGTCAAGTAGCCGCGGTCGAGGTCTCGTGATACCGCCGGACAAAGCCATTGTATGCCGAGACAAGGGATGTTGCTGACATTTGCCGGCCACGGCGGATACATCCTCCTTACGGCGTACTGTTTGCCGATCTTACAGAAGGCCAGCGTTTCGGAGGTGGCCGAGGCGGAGGCCGATGTCTCGTGACGGCGGCGAGCACCCCGCGGCCAGGTCATGCTTTACGATCTGCACTTCCGGCAACATTATGCTTTATCCACTTCGGACGATCCTGGCAACGCGAAATGGAAACAAAGAAGTTCCTGCGGCTTTCCCGGCAAGACTATCGTTTATTCGCGGAAAAAGATATGCTTTAAACCACATTTATACGGCCGAATGCCACGGCAACGAACAGCGGATAGCGAAACGGCTGACCGCGCCGCCTTCGCTGAGCATCGCTGCGGTACAATCTCCTCGGGAGGTGCGATTATGAGAACCCTGACCGGATGCGTTGCCGCGCTAGCCTTTGCTGCAACCGCCCTGCCGCAGGCGAAGAATGCGCCCAAACAGTCGGCGACCGCCGCCTTCGACAGGCTCAAATCCCTGGTCGGCGAGTGGCAAGGAAGTATGGACGAAGGCGGCCAGCAGATGCCCGCCTCCGCGTCATTCCGTCTAGTCTCCGGCGGCTCGGCCCTCATGCAGGTGCTCGGCGCAGGCACGCCTTACGAGATGGTGACCATGTTCCACATGGATAACAGCGATGTGCTGGCAACGCATTATTGCGCAGCCCACAACCAGCCGCGCTTCCTCCTGGTACCGTCATCCGAACCGAACGTCGTGACCTTCGACTTCAAGGATGCGACCAACCTCGACAGTCCCTCCGCTCAGCACATGGTAGGCATCAAGATCACTTTTCTCGATGCCAACCACCACTATGAGGATTGGACGTCCCTTGAGAACGGGAAGAAGAGCAGCGGGCGCTTCGACTTCCGACGCAAACCGTAAACCGTCCAGTTAAACCGTTTGCTGTGCCGGGCGCAAAGCCGACTTACCCGGTATAATCCTGGGAGACTTCCAGCGTTGCGAGCCGATGTTCGATTCGGCGTTCCCGCTGAAACCAGCGGCAGACCCCGCGAGAGAACCCACCAGCACGATGCCCCACCGAATCCAAAGATTACTCCCCTAACCCGGCATAGCCGGAACCAAACAGGCAGCGGCCAAAGGAGCCAGAAGCCAGAAGTCAGGAGCCAGAAGGCCTCGGTGACGGTATCGGACTCCAACGTCCGAAGCTTTTCGGAGGGCCTCCGCACGAGCATAAACAAAGGGCGCGAACACACTGGTCAAAAATATCTTGCCAGAAAAATGCAGGATTCGAAAGCATAGGTACTAAACGCCTTGCGCCGCTGAGCTAGCCGTTCATCGGGTCGCCGCGCAGGGGATTGACAATCTTCAACCCAGCGAAGTCCCGTTCGTTTTCCGTGACAACCACACAATCGTTCGCTTCAGCAACTGCGGCGACGATCATATCGAGGGGGCTCCGGGGGCGCCCTCTTGCCGTCCCCTCCGCCATCAACCGCGCCCAGACCAAGCCAGCCTTTTCGTCGAACGGAAGCACCCGGCCGGCGAACAGCGATTGCGGGCCCTCCGGCCCGGAAAACCAGCGCTCCAACGCCGTCCGTTTCTTTCCGGCAGGCTTCTCCAGGATTCCGCGGCGGATCTCCGCGACCGTCAGGCAGGAGATAAACAAATCCTCGTCGGCTTGCGAGGTCATCCACGCAATCAGCCCTTCCGACGGCGACGGTTTGGTGGCGTTGCTGATGATGTTCGTGTCGAGGAGATAGCGGCTCACAAGTCTACCTGGCGGTCCGCCGTTACCGGGCGTTCGAGATTGAGTTCAGCGCCTACCAACGGTGAGCGCCGCAGCGCATGGAGGATGCCGCCTTGGTGCGGCTGCCCCCCCGAAATCGTGCGGCGCACTTCGGCGCGAACCCGCGCCGAATCCGGATTATCCTCGGCGAGCCGTTTCGCGAGCGATCGGATCAGATCGCGATCGGCGCTCAGCCCAAGAACCTCGAAACGCGCCAATCCACGTTTGTGGAGCCGCTTCCGGTAGTTGTGGATCGCTCGCTTCTGTGATGGATTGCTCATGCCCGAATCCTTATATGCCCGGTAATATATCCAGATTATCACACGGCAGAGCGGATGGAGCCGCGATCAGACCAGCGGTGCGTGGACGCCCTTTTCAACGTCCCAACGGGACTTCCGGACCGCGTGGGCGGGCACATCCGCGAGTAGCGCGTAGACGTCCAAGTGGTCTGGCGCTGCCCCAGTTTTTCCCAGATGGCGGGATCGATGTGCGCCTGGCTAAGAACGCTTCGCAACGTACCACCGGGACTTCGTACTTCTTGGGGACGATCGCCGTATCTACGACCCCACCAGCGCCTCGCACGAACTTGACGTGGCTGCCCTTCTGGCTGACCTCGACGAAACCGGCGGCCTCAAGCCGGCGCTTGATTTCCCGGAAGGGTAGCGGAACTAAGCCGCCCCAACCTCAACCTCGATGGTGCGAATCGCCGGTGCTCGCGTGGCTTGCGGAGGCTCGAAGTGGAGTTCCAGCGCTTCCTTCAAATTGTCCAACGCCGCTTGTTCGGTCTCCCCCTGGCTCGCGACATCGACCTCCAGGCATTGGGAGACATACCAGTTCCCTTCGCGCCAAACGGTCGCCGCAAACGGTCGCTTCATGAGTTCATACTTTCACACTCACGGACAGTCTCGGGGCTCCTGCCCGCGACGCTCCGCGGGACATCTTCTGTTCGCGTGATCGAGCAGTTCGACTTCGGCTGCACCCGGATCGATCACCTGAAGTGGCTCACGGCGGTGACTGCCGGAATGTCATCGCTGCCGACGCTCGGTCTTCTCGTGCGCTCATTCTTCGGAGTGACTCGTGTCGCATCTCCGCGTATTCTCTGCGAGTGAAATGGGGATAGAGGTACACTCGTTCAAGTTCGCCGTCTGGCCCGGGCACCCACGCGTCCCCGTCAACGAACCTTTTGGTCCATTTCCAGAACACCTTGGGATCGATATAGCTTCTAATCGCCAAATCAGGCTGCATCTCCCTGGGCCAACCTGACGGCAGGGGCGTTGGAACTAACCCGCCGGGCAGGTAGAATTGTTGCGGGAGCTGTTGGCTATGGATGCGGAACTGTTGAAGGAGTTGGCGCGGCATCAGGCCTGGGCCGATCGGGAGCATTGGAGAGTGTTTCATGAGAACCCCCCGCTGCTCGAAGATGCGGAGATCCGCAAACGGCTGAACCACATGGTCATGGCGGCCGGCATGCTGCGGGCGCTGGCCCGCGGCGAGACGCCGGACGTCGCTGGAATGAAGGACCGGGAGTCCGTGGAGGAACTCGCCGCGGCCATGGGGAAAGCCAACGAAGGCCTGGTGGAGACTTTGGGGTCGGCGGATCTCGAGAAGATGATCGCGCTGCCACGGGGGCCAAAGGGGCCCTTTGAAGCGCCGGCGGGCGTGTTGTTGCTGCAGGCATTGATGCACGGCCAGCATCACCGCGGCCAGAATGCGTCCCGGATGCGGCAGCTTGGGGTAGCGCCGCCGATGACGGACTTTGTGGTCTGGTATGCCTTGGGGCGGCCCTAAGCGGAGTCCGGCGCGCTACGGCCGCTGGATGCCGTGGTCTCTGGCGAAGCGGATGGCGGCTTCATACCCCGCGTCGGCGTGGCGCACCACACCCAGGCCGGGGTCGGTGGTCAACACGCGTTCGAGGCGGCGCTCGGATTCGTCCGTGCCATCCGCCACCACCACCATCCCGGCATGCTGCGAATAGCCGATGCCCACGCCGCCGCCGTTGTGGATGCTCACCCAGGAAGCGCCCGCAGCGGTGTTGAGCATGGCGTTCAGCAGCGGCCAATCGGCAATGGCGTCGGAGCCATCGCGCATGGCTTCGGTCTCGCGGAAGGGGGAAGCCACGGAGCCGGCATCCAGGTGGTCGCGGCCGATCACGATGGGCGCCCGCAGTTCGCCGTTGCGCACCAGGCGATTGATGGCCACGCCGAATTGGGCGCGCTCTCCGTAGCCCAGCCAGCAGATGCGTGCCGGCAGTCCCTGGAAACGGATGTGCCTGCGGGCGAGCGGAAGCCAGCGGGCCAGCGTCTCGTCGTGCGGGAACATCTCGGCGGCCAGCCGGTCCGTGCGGTAGATATCCTCCGGATCTCCCGAAAGCGCCACCCAGCGGAACGGGCCCCGGCCTTCGCAGAAGAGCGGCCGGATGTACTCGGGCACGAAGCCGGGTATATCGTACGCGTTTTCCACGCCGGCCTGTTTGGCGTGGGTGCGAATGTTGTTGCCGTAATCGAAGGTCACGGCGCCGCGCCGCTGTAACGCCAGCATGGCCTCCACGTGGATGGCCATGGCGCCCATGGAACGGGCGATGTAGTCGTCGGGATGCTGCGCGCGCAGAGTCCGGGCCTGATCGAGCGTCATACCGTTGGGCACGTATCCGTTCAGCGGGTCGTGGGCACTGGTCTGGTCGGTAAGAACGTCGGGCACCATGCCGCGCCGCACCAACTCGGGCAGGACGTCGGCACAGTTGCCCACCAGCGCCACCGATAGGACGTCGCTGCCGTCGAGCCACCGCAGCGCTTCGTCGAGGCTCCGGGCCATGCGGTCGCAGTAGCCGGTTTCCAGGCGACGCTCGATGCGCGCGGGATCCACCTCGATGCCCAGGAACCGCGCGCCATTCATGGTGGCGGCCAGGGGCTGCGCGCCGCCCATGCCACCCATTCCGCCCGAGACCACGAGTTTGCCGGCCAGCGATCCCCCGAAGTGCTTACGGGCGAGCGACGCGAACGTTTCGAACGTGCCCTGCACGATGCCCTGGCTGCCAATGTAGATCCACGATCCGGCGGTCATCTGGCCGTACATGGTGAGCCCCAGTTTTTCGAGGCGGTTGAATTCGCTCCAGTTGGACCAGTGGCCCACCAGGTTGGAATTGGCGATCAACACCCGCGGAGCTTCCGGCTGGGTGCGAAAAATGCCCACGGGCCGGCCCGACTGCACCAGCAGCGTTTCGTCGTTTTCCAGCGACTGGAGCGAGCGCACAATGGCGTGGAACGAGGGCCAGTCGCGCGCCGCGCGCCCCGTGCCGCCGTAGACCACCAGTTGCTCCGGAGCTTCGGCCACCTCGGGGTCGAGATTGTTGTGCAGCATGCGCAACGCGGCTTCCTGGTGCCAGCCTTTGCAGCTCAGTTGGCTGCCGCGGGGCGCTTGGATCGCGGTGATGGTGCTCATTGGATGACTCCCTCCGGAACGTGCTGGTATTCCGGAATTGCCCATTCGTCGAACCGGCCCTGCCGGATGGCGGCGGCCACCGCCTCGATGTCGTGGGAAAGCGGCCGGTCCTCGCCGAGCGGCGGAGCGATGGCACGCAGGGCGTTCAGCACCTGCCGGATCTGCGGGCCGGTTTCCCACGGCTCGCGGTGGTGCAACGCCGTGGATGCCGCCAGTAGTTCGATGGCCGCGATGGATTCGCCGTTCTCCACGATGCCGCGAAGTTTGAGGGCGGCGGTCATCCCCATCGAGACGTGATCCTCCTGCCCGCCCGAGGTGGGGACGTTATCCACGCTGGCCGGATGCGCCAACACCTTGCACTCGCTGAGCAGCGCGACCGCGGCCACGTGCGCCATCATGAAGCCCGACGAAACACCCGGGGCCGAAGCCAGGAAAGCGGGCAGGCCGTGGTTGAGATCGGGGTTGACCAGGCGGTCGATGCGCCGCTCGGCGATGCCGGCCAGCGTGGTGAGGGCGATGGCCGCCGCATCGAACGCCAGCGCCAGCGGCGCGCCGTGGAAGTTGCCGCCGGAGAGGACCTCGCCGGTTTCGGGAAACACCAGGGGGTTGTCCGTGGCCGAGCCGGTCTCGGTCTCCACGGTGGCGCGCGCGAAGGCCAGAGCGCCGCGCACCGCGCCATGAACCTGCGGCATGCAGCGCAAACTGTAGGCATCCTGAACGCGGGCGGGGACGGTGCGGCGCGAGGGTTCCACGCCGCTGCCTTCCAACAGGTGACGCAGGTGCGCGGCCGAGGCGGCCTGGCCGGGGTGCGGGCGCACGGCGTGGATGCGTTGGTCGAATGCGGCGGGCGTGCCCAGCAGCGCCTGTAGAGACATGGCGCCCGAGACATCGGCTAGTCCGCACCATCGCTGCGCGCGCCAGAGAGCCAGCGCGCCGGCGGCGGTCAGCGCCTGCGTCCCGTTCAGCATCGCCAGGCCTTCCTTGGCCTCCAAACGGATGGGTTCGATGCCCGCCAGCCGCAGGGCTTCCCGGCTGGCCATGCGCCGGCCTTGGAAGGTGGCTTCGCCCTCGCCGATGGCGCAGAGCGCCAGGTGCGCCAAAGGGGCGAGGTCCCCGCTAGCGCCAACCGAACCTTTTTCGGGGATCACGGCGTGGACTTCCCGATTGAGCATGGCCGCGAGGGTTTCCGGTATCAGCGCGCGCACTCCGCTGTACCCCAGCGCCAGGGTGTTGGCCCGCAGCGCCGTGATGACGCGCGTTTCCTCTTCGGAGAGCGGCCGGCCGATGCCGCAGGCGTGGCTGCGGACCAGGTTGAGTTGCAGGCGGTCGATGGCGTCATCGGGTATGCGCACCTCGCAGAGCTTGCCGAATCCGGTGTTGATGCCGTAGACGGGCGCGTGATCCTCGATCGCGCGCCTCACCACGCGGCGCGACGCCTCCATTTGCCGCGCGGCCATGGGATCGAGTTGGACCCGCGTTCCGCCGGCGATGGCGGCGATCTCCTGCAACGTGAGCATCTGGCCACTGAGAACGATCATCCTGAACCAATCATAACGCTGTGTTTTCGGTCACGGAAGATGGAATCAATGGTAAAATTAATCTATGGCGATGGAATCTATCGTACTACTGGACGAAATCGGCAGAAACCTCATTGCCGTGCTGCAGCAGGACGCCCGGCTGCCCTTCGCCGAGATCGGGCGGCGGATCGGCCTGTCACCGGCCGCCACGGCGGAGCGTCTCCGGCGGCTCGAAGAAGTGGGAGTAATCACCGGATACCGCGTGGAACTCGACCGCGAGGCGCTGGGCCTTCCGATTCTGGCGATCGTCCGCATGAGTTGCGACGGCGCCAAATACCGGCCGTTCCTGAGTGCGGTGAAAACCCTGGAGAACGTGGTGGAGTGCCATCACGTGGCCGGCGGGGACGCGTTCATTCTCAAGGTAGTGGCGGCGTCGGTGGTCGAACTGGAACGTCTGGTGGAAAAGCTTCTGGACTTCGGCGTGCCCACCACGAGCATGGTGTTTTCCTCGCCCGTGGAGCGCCGCGCGTTACGGCCCGTGGGGTAGGCCTCCTGGCCTGCCCGCTAAAGGCGCAGGCGCGCATCACACTCCGTTGAGGATGCGTTCGAAGCGCCGGTTGACCTCCTTGAGATAGTCGCCGTCTCCGCCCGAGAGTTCCACCGTCGCCGTTCCCTGGTAACCGATTTCGGCCAGAGCGGCATGTACGGCCTTCCAATCGATCTCACCTTCCAGCAGCGGGACAAAATCGGCGGAGCGCTTGCGCGTGACCGGGTCGTTTTTGAAGGAAAAGTCCTTGAAATGCAGCTTGACGATGCGCTTGCCGAGGGTGCGAATCCAATCCTGCGGGTACCCCCAGATCTCGATGTTGCCGACATCGAAGTAGGCGCGGATCCACGGGCTCTGGAACTCGTCCACGTAACGCGCCATTTCGAGCGGGCTGAGCAGAAACTTGTTCCAGACCTCCTCGATGCCGATGATCACCTTCAGCTCTTCCGCCTGAGCAATCAGCTTGCGGATCTGGCGCTGGCTGCGCTCCCAGGCTTGGGCGTACGGCGTGTCGGCGCTGACCACGGCCGGCACCAGCAGCACGGTGTCGGCGCCCCACAATCTGGCGTTGCGCAGGCTGGTGCGCATGCCTTCCAGGCTCTTTTCGACAACCGCGGGGTCGCTCGAGTTCAGCGGGCTGCGCCAATGCTCCTGGTTCATCACGGAGTGGATGCGCAGACCGGCCTTCCGGGACGCGGCCAGAATCTCTTCGGCCTGGGCGGGATCGGGAGTGGTGTTGCATTCGATCTCTTCGAACCCGGTATCCTTTGCCAGTTGGAATCGTTCGGCGACGCCGAGCGATTTGGGGAGCATACTGAACTCCACTGCCTTGCGGATAGGCAGGCGGCTAGCGGCGGCGGCCAGAAACGGCGCGGTGGCGGCTGCGGAAAGGACTGAGCGGCGGGTTAAGCGTGTCACGTCCCGATTCTACATCAGGCGGCGAGGCGTAGCGGGGAAGCTCGGTATCGGCATTAAGCTAACCCATCAGGCTGACAAAAGGCCCTGATTTACCATCGGTACTACCAAGCCGGCTTGTCGTCCAGCAGCCGCGCCTTCTTTTCACGCCGTTCCTTCGAATTCACTCCGGGCCCGTCGCGAAGATCTCCACCGCCACGGCCGACGCCGGGCGTCATCGAGGGTTTTCCCAGCCGCCGCCCAGCGCCTTATAAAGCTGGACGACGCTCACAAACTCCGAGTAGCGAATCCCCGCCAACGCCAATTCGGCCTGAAACAGGTCGCGGTCGGCATCCAAGGCATTGAGCTGTGTATCGACGCCTCCCTGATACCGAACGTAGGCGAGGCGCTTACGATCGTCGAGATGGCTGACGAGCTTCTCCTGTTCCACGCGGCTCGCGCGCGTTCGCTGATGGGCGATGAGCGCATCGGAGACTTCGCGGAACGCTGTCTGAATCGATCTCTCGTACGCAACTTCCGCCTGGTTGCGCTCGGCCTCGGCAAGCCGCACACCGGACTTGATACGGCCGGCCGCGAAGATGGGCTGCGTGACCTGCGGAGTGAAGTTCCACGCTCCGTTCGAGCCGGAGAAGAGACTGGTCAACCGGGCGCTTTGGCCGCCGATGAAACCGGTCAGGCTGATCTGCGGGAAGTACGCCGCCTTGGCGACGCCGATGTTGGCGTTGGCCGCGATCAGCGACTGCTCGGCGGCGCGGATATCGGGGCGTCGCTCGAGCAGCGCCGAGGTCAATCCCGCGGGTACCTCTGGCGGCAGTTCCTGTTGCAGAAATCCGCGCCCGCGGACGATGCTTCCAGGGTTTTTACCGAGTAACAATGAAATCTGGTTCTCTGTCTGTTCGATCTGCTGCTGTAATGTCGGGATACTTGCCGCCGCGGTATCCACCAGTTGTTCAGCCTGACGAAGGTCGATCAACGTAGCGACGCCCCCACTCTGGCGCTGCTGGGTAAGCCGCAAAAACTCCTGGCGGTTTTGAAGCGTCCGCTGGGAGATCTCCAATTCGTAATCCAGTTGGCGTAGCTGCAGATAGTCGGCCGCGACCTCGCTCACCAGTGTACTTACCACGGCCTTCCGGTTCTCCTCGGCACTCAGGAGGTTGGCCCGCGCGGCTTCTGTTGCGCGCCGCAGGCGACCCCAGAGATCGATCTCGAAAGACAGGAGGTTCAAGCCGGCCTGTCCCCAGTTGCGGTTCTGGTCGGGTACGAACGACTGCGGCAGGGCCAAGGATCCGTTGCGCGACAGGCGCGTAATGTCCACCTGGCCCGATGCATCCACTTGCGGAAGCTGATTGGATCGGGTGATGCCAAGATTGGCGCGTGCCTGTTCGACTCGTGCGACGGCGTCGCGCAAGTCGTAATTGCTCACCAGCGCCTGGCGGATGAGTTCCTGGAGCTGTTCGTCATGAAAAACCTCGAACCACTTGAGGTCCGCGAGGGAATTGGCCTGCCCTTCCGGCAGTGGCGCCGGCGCGCGGAAACTGGCCGGGATGGCAACTTGCGGGCGCTGGTAATTTGGGCCAACCATACAGCCTGTCAACCATACCGCGGACGCGGCAATCGCAAAATAAGAGGTGCGCATTTTCAGTCTCCTTGCACTGGCGCGGGCGTCAGACCGGCAGCCGGAGCGCTCGCGGCGGAAAACTTCTCGACCACATAGAAAATCGCGGGGACCAGGAACCGGCCGATGAAGGTCTCGACCACCATGCCTCCGATCACCGCCGTACCCATTACCTGCCGGGCAATCGCGCCTGCGCCGGACGCGGTCCACAGGGGCAGACAGCCGAGGATGAACGCGAACGAAGTCATCAGCAGGGGCCGCAGCCGAAGTCTCGCCGCATCCAGCGCGGCCTCCACCAGCGGCCTGCCTTTTTCGTACTCCGCCTTGGCGAACGCGACGATCAGGATGGAATTCTTCGCGGCCAGGCCGATCAGCATCACCAGCCCGATCTGCGAATACACATCGCTTTCGATCTGGACCTGGTAGGCCGGCAGGTAGAGCCCCACCAGCCAGCGGCGCAGCCATAATGCCGCGAATGCGCCGAAGACCGCCATCGGCGTGCTAAGCAGGACGCTAAACGGCAACGACCAACTCTCGTAGAGGGCTGCCAGAATCAGAAAAACGAAAAGCAAAGATGCGGCAAAGATCGCCCACGAAGGAATGCCTTGCTGGGACCTCTTTTCCTGGTAAGACATGCCCATGTAGTCGTAGCCCATCTCACGGGGCATTGCGCGGTCGAAGGTTTCCTCGAGCGCTTTCATTGCCTGCGCCGAGCTGTAACCGGGTGCGGCCGACCCGATAATCTGGGCCGAGCGGTATAAGTTGTAGCGCATCGTGAACTCCGGGCCGTAGCGCGTTTCGAAGTGCGCCAGCGACGAGAGCGGCACCATCGCGCCCTTCGAGCTACGCACATAAAATTGATCGATGTGATCGAGGTTGGAGCGGTAATCGCCTTCCGCCTCTATGTACACCTGCCACTGGCGGCCGAACCGGTTGAAGTAATTGATGAACAATCCGCCCATGTAGGCCTGAACGGTGCGGTAGACGTCGTTGAGAGGAACGCCCTGCTTGAGCACCTTCTCGCGATCGACGTTCAGGAACTGCTGCGGAACTCCGGGCAGGAACGTTGTGATCAGCCCGGGTGCGATCTCCGGCCGCTTCGACGCCTCAGCGATGAACTTCTGCACATTCTGGGCGAGGAACGGCACGTCGCGCCCCGCGCGATCTTCGAGCACGAACGTGAATCCGCCGGAGGTCCCCACGCCGGGAATCGCGGGAGGAGGAAAGCTGATCGCGAAACCCTCAGGCAGCTTCGAGAGTTCCTGGTTTACGTGATGCACGATTTCCTGATACTGGGTCGCGCGGCTCCGGCGGTCCTTCCAATCGTCGAGGGTCACGAAGAAGAAGCCGGTGTAACTCGTATTGACGAAGCTCAGGAGGCTGAAGCCAACGGCGCTCGTGGTGTATTTCACACCCGGCGTGTGCATCAAAACCTGCTCCACCTTCTGCGCCGCCGCTTCGGTCCGTTCGAGCGACGCGGCGTTGGGAAGCTGGAGGTGGATGAAAAGATAGCCCTGATCCTCGACCGGCAGGAAGCTGGAGGGCAGATGCGAGCTGAGGAGAGCCGCTCCCATGCCGGCGGCAGCCAGCACCAGAAACGCCACGGCACTCTTATTGATCAACACGCGGGACCAACGCAGGTATCCTTCGGTGGAGCGATCGAAGTAGCGATTGAACGCATCGAAGAAGCGGCGCAGCAGTCCGTGATTTTCCGATCGCGGTTTCAGCAGGAGAGCGGCCAGCGCCGGGCTGAGGGTCAGGGCGTTGAAGGCGGAGAGCATCACCGAAATCGCGATGGTGGCGGCGAACTGCTGGTACAGACGGCCGGTAATCCCCGGGATGAAGATTGTGGGAATGAAAACCGTCGCCAGCACCAGCGCGATTCCCACCAGAGGCCCGGAGATTTCCTGCATCGCCTTCAACGAGGCGCGTTTCGGATCGAGGCCCTCTTCCATGTGACGCTCCACCGCTTCGACGACGACGATGGCGTCATCCACCACCAGCCCGATCGCGAGCACCAATCCGAAGAGCGAGAGCGTATTGATCGAAAAACCGAACAGCGGGAAAAAGACAAAGGCGCCGATCAACGACACAGGGACAGCCAGCAGAGGAATCAGCGTGGCGCGCCAGCTCTGAAGAAAGAGATAGACCACGATAGCCACCAGGGCAATGGCGATTCCGATTGTGACGACGATCTCGCGGATCCCCTCCGTGACCGATTCCGTGGTGTCCAGCGACACTACGTAATCGACGTCTTGCGGGAACCGTCTTTTGGCATCTTCCATTACTTTGCGAACGCCGCGGGCGGCTTCGACCGCGTTGGTCCCGGGAAGCTGATAGAGGGCGATGATTGCGCCGGGCTTGCCGTTGAGACGGCCCGTGAGCGAGTAATCCTGCGAGCCCAGCTCCATCCGCGCGACGTCCCGCAAGCGGACCACCCCGCCGTCCGGCGCTTCGCGGACGATGATGTCGCCGAATTCTTCCGGGGAGGTTAGTCGTCCCTGTGCGCGCACCGAGTAGGTGTATTCCTGGCCCTTCGGCGCCGGCGAGCCTCCCACCTGGCCCGCCGGATTCACCGTGTTCTGCGCCTGGATCGCCGATACGATCTCCGGCACCGTGAGGCCGAGCTTGGAAAGCTGATCGGGTTTGACCCAAAGGCGCATGGCATATTGCCCGGCGCCGAACACCTGCACGTTGCCGATCCCGGGGACGCGCGTCAATTGGTCGTTCAGGTTGATGTACGAGTAGTTGGCAAGAAACTTCGCGTCGTAGGATCCTTTCGGCGAGTAGAGGCCCATCACCATCAGCGGGGCGGTTACGGACTTCTGGACGGTCACGCCGAAGTTGGTGACGTCTTGCGGCAGTTGGGACGCGGCCTGCGTCTCGCGCATCTGGGTCAGCATCAAATCGGTATTGGGATCGGTCTTCACGTCGTAGTCGACGATCATGGTCATCTGCCCGCTGCCGCCGGCGTTGAGCGAGTACATGTAATTCAGGTTGTCCACACCGCTCATCTGCTGTTCGATCGGCGTGGCAACGGACTGTTCGATGGTCTGCGAGTCCGCGCCCACATAGCTGGCCCTGATCTGCACTTCCGGAGGCGCGATCTGCGGAAACTGCGCGACCGGCAATTGAGAGATAATGACGGCTCCGATAATCACCGTCACGATGGAGATGACCATTGCGACGATGGGTCGGTTGATAAAGAACTTCGACATCACTTGCCTCCTTTGGCGGATTCACGCCCCAGCGGATGGACCACCGCGCCGGGCCGGATGTGGAAGAGGCCGTCGGTGACGACGCGTTCGCCGGCCTTCAGGCCGTCCTCAACGATCCAATTCGAGCCCACCCGGTCGCCCACCTTGACCATGGCGAAGCGGACCGTGTTGTTCGGATCAACGACCGGCACGGTGTACGTGCCCTGGGTATCGATGACCGCCCGTTGCGGCACCAGCAAAGCTCCGCTGTGTACTCCGATTGCGGCTCGAACTCGCGCGTACTGCCCGGGCCGCAGCGTATTGCCGGGATTTGGAAACAGGCCGGTCAACTGGATGGCGCCGGTCGCCGGGTCGACTTGCCGGTCGGCGAAGGAGAAGCGTCCGGGCTGCGGATGTATGCTTCCATCAGCCAACACCAATTTCAGTTGCAGACGGTGGAGCGCGTCGGCCCTGGTCAGGCTGAGGTATTCCTGCTCGCCGACCGTAAAATTGGCCTTGATCGGATCCAGTGTCGACACGGTGGTGATTGCGTTCCCGGCGGGGCCGGCGAGGTTGCCGACCTGCACAGTCGCAGCGCCCGCGATCCCGTCAATGGGAGAGGTCAGGCTGGTGAAGCCGAGATTCACCTTCGCCGTTTCGAGGGCGGCCTCGGCAGCTTGGATCCCGGCGCGAGCGGCTTCAATCTGCGCCTTGGCATTCTCCACCTGTGCCTGCGCCGCGGCCACCTGAGCCTTCTGCGACCTGTTGTTCTGGCGCGCATTATCCAAATCCTGCTGCGTGATGGCCTGCTGCTGTGCCAGCGGAACGTAGCGGTCCTCGTCCATTTGAGCCTTGCGCTGATTGGCTTCGGCACTCACAAGCTGCGATTCGGCCTGCGCCAGGCCGGCCTGCGCCTGCGACATTTGGGCGTGGGTCTGGGCGAGTTGCCCCGCGGCCTGGTCCACGGCGGCCTGGAATGGCCTCGGGTCGATTTCGAAAAGCAATTGTCCTTTGCGGACGAACGAGCCTTCCGAATACGACTGCTGCAGCACATATCCGGTGACCTGAGCCTTGATTGCCGCGTTGACCATGCCGTCGAGCGTCCCCACCCATTCGTGTTCGATCGGCAGATCGCGCTGTTCCACGGCCGCCACGGTGACGTCCGGCGCCGGCGGCACCGTTTGTGCCGCGGTGCTGTGCAAGTGGCTTGCTCCAATGAAGGCTCCGACGGCGATCAGTATGAGAGCGGCCCCTCCGGCGATATGATGTTTGCGTTCCATATTATTTCTCCTCCTCCTTGCGGCTTCCTGCCCCATTTTTCAAAGTTGCGACCAGATGCCTGTTTTCCACCCCGGTAGCGACCAGTTCGACACCCGAACTCTTCATTTCGGCCAGCAGTTCTTCGCCGGCCTCGTCGATGAAGGTGACCTCTTTCAGGTCCACGACGGCATAGGCCCGCGGCGCTCGTTCGCGGCTTTGCCGCCAGCACGAACGCAGTTCCTCGACCCACGGGCCAGCCAGGCGGCCGCAGAGGTTCCAGCGCTGTCCCTCGGCGTTGTCGGAGTAACTAACCCTGAGCATCGGCATCTCCTCTGTGCGTTTCGAGAAGATGCATGCCGGTGGCCAAACGCGGCCCGCTTTATTTGGAAGCACTTAGATTCTGCCGCCGGAGTTAGCAGCGCCGCGCCTTCGGTAGGTACCGAAATCCCGGCACTTGCTATGTGGGGTCGGCCTGCCGGCCTGCCAAGGCGAGCGAAGCTCGCCCGTCATGGCGCCACATCAGGCGCCGGACTTGGAAATGCGGATCCCGAGCTTCTGCATGCGCGATTGCAGCGTCGAACGCTTCAATCCCAGATGTGCCGCCGCGCCGTCCGGGCCCGCCACGATCCAATTGCTCCTTCCCAGTGCAGCCAGGATCTGCTGGCGCTCGGCCTCCTCCAGCGCCTCGCGCATATTGCCGCCATTACTTGCTGCGGCGGTGCCTGCGACCGCCGCCATGGTAGCTGGCGCCGGCGGCGCCGCGGGCGCCTGGTTCGCAACTCTTAGATCTTCGCTGCGCACGGAAAGAACCGGTCCGGTGGTCAGAATCACCGCGCGCTCAATCACGTTCTGCAGCTCGCGGATGTTGCCCGGCCACGGATAGCGTGTGAGAGCACTCATCGTGTCCGCCGGGATCGCATCGATCGTCTTGCCGAGCTGCCGGCTATACTGCTGCACGAAATGCCGCACCAGCAGCGGAATATCCTCGGGCCTTTCGCGCAGCGCGGGAACGCGAACAGGGAACACGTTCAGACGGTAGTAAAGATCGGAGCGGAACTTCTGCTCACTGACCAATGCCTCGAGATCGCGATTGGTCGCGGCGATCAGCCGGGCATCGGTCCGGAGCGTCCGCGTCGATCCGAGGCGCTCAAACTCACGCTCCTGCAAGACGCGCAGGAGCTTCGGCTGCAACTCGAGCGGAATCTCGCCGACCTCGTCGAGGAACATGGTGCCGCGGTTGGCCAGCTCAAACCGCCCGATGCGCTGCGTGATGGCGCCGGTAAATGCGCCTTTCTCATGGCCGAATAACTCGCTCTCCAGCAGACCGGTGGGTATTGCCGCGCAGTTGAGTTTGACGAAAGCCCCCGGTTTGCGCGCGCTGAGATTGTGGACCGCACGCGCGATTAACTCCTTGCCGGAGCCCGTCTCACCATAGATGAGAACCGTGGAATCGGTTGGAGCCACGGTCTCGATCTGTTCCAGAACGCGGCGCAGCGCCTGGCTTCTTCCGACGATTTCCTCGAATTTCAGCTCGCTGCGGATTTCGTTTTCCAGGTACAGCTTCTGCAGCGTCAGCGTGTCCTTCTGATCGGAAACTTCGCCGAACTTGCGCGCATTTTCAATCGCAATCGCCACCTGGTGGGCCACCTGGGTGAGGAAAGGAACGTCGTCTTGCGAGAACGTGCCTTCACGCCGCGTGCCCAGCGACAGAACGCCGACGATGCCGTCGTGGCCCGTCATCGGCACGTGCGCTGCCGCCCGAATTCCAAATTTGAGGGCGATCTCCTCCTGAAGTTCCTCACCCTCCTGAATCACCGCTTCTCCGGACCGGAAGGCGCGCATGGCTGGAGCCTCGTCCCCGGCGGGCGCTTCGTAACCTTCCTCCGCGGGAGGAGTGTCGCCGCCAAAATCCAACGCGTAGATGCGGAGCTTTCCGTCTTCGGGATCCGGTAGATCGATCCCCACACCATCGCAGCGCATCACGCGGCGCACCTGGGCCGAGATCTCCCGCAGGACCTCGCACATGTTGAGATTCGATACCACGCGATTGGTCAGGTCCAGCAGCAGTTGCAGACGCTCTTGCGCTTTTTGGGATGCCTTAAAATTGATGGCATCGTCGGTAGCCAGTGCAATCTGGTCCGCGACTAGCGAGCAGAAGCGGACTTCCTCGGGCGAGTAGGCATTTGGCTGAGCACTGCCGATGATCAGGCTGCCCAGCCGGCGATGCGCGGTGGTCAGAGGGAAGGCGCACATGGACTGGAGCCCGTTCGAACGCATCTTCCGGGTGTAGGCGGCGAACCGCATGTCGCCTTCCAACGTGCCCAGAACTACAGTTTCCTGGGTGCGGTACACCCACTGCGGCAGGGGTTCGCCGATTTCGACTTCCGGACAATCCCCGGGCCGGCAGGCGGGACCGAGATGCCAATGCACCTTATTCAACGACTCATCAAATTGTGCGATGGCGTCGAATGGAACAACCCGCTTCAGTTCATGGACCAGTATTTCGAACAGATCCTGAGGCTCATTCCGCGCGCGAATAGAATTCGAGATCCGAATCAGCGCCTCATAACGCTCCGCGTACCGGTCCCTCTCAACACCCGCGGCCACGCCCATCGATTCCCTCCCCAACATCCCTAAATAAATTTTAGATGTTTCGGTCGATAATCGGGATTCAATCTCGTGGCCGCGCGTCGCGGAGCGGACAATTTGACCATAGCGTCGCACTTCACCAGATTTGATGCGATCGCTGCGATGAACGTGGAGACGGATTACTCCTGCCGCAGCGCACTGAGCGGATCGATCGACGTCACCTGCCGCGCCGGGAGGTAACTCGCAGCGGCGGCCACCGCCAGGAACAGCAACGGCACCGCCAGGAACGTCGCCGGATCCGTTGGACTCGTGCCGTAGAGGAACGACGAGAGCAGGCGCGTCAGGGCGGCCGCGCCGCCGATCCCGATCACGGTGCCGGCGCACGCCAGGAGCAAGCCTTGCCGCAGCACCATGCCGATGATCGATCCCGAGCGAGCGCCAAGCGCCATGCGGACGCCGATCTCGCGCCGGCGGCGGCTGACGGAGAGCGCCATCACGGCCGCAATCCCGCTGGCGCTGATGAGGGCCGCCAACCCGGCGAACAACCCCAGCAACGCCGTCATCACCCGCGGCGACGTCATCGACTCCGCCTCGGCGCGCTCGACAGTCTGCACGCGATCGATCGCGATCATCGGGTGGATTTCGCGGATCGCGGCGCGGATCGCCGTGGCCATGCCCTGCGGATCGACCCTGGTCCGCACGATCAGGCGGTTGGCGAAACCTCTCCGATTCAGGGCGTAGACCTCGTCGTGCGGGGCGCGGTTGAGACCGTACTCGGTTACGTCCTCCGCCACGCCGATGATTTCGCTCCACGGTTGCCAACCCATGCCACCGTCCCAGCGAATCCGCTTGCCCAACGGAGTTTCGTTCGGGAAGCGGCGCCTCGCCATCGTCTCGTTGATGATTACCGCCGGCGGCCCGTTCTCGTCGTGCAGTGTGAAGGTGCGCCCTTTCAAGATCGGCTGGCGCATCGTATCGAAGTATCCGGCGGTAACGAATCGCAGGTCGGTTGTCTGAGTCGCCTGGCCCTTGGCCCAAGGCTTTCCTTCGATCAGGAATTGTACCGCCGCCGGACCGTTCGCCACCGCCGCCGGGTTGAACGGAAAGCCAGTGGCGGCCGCCGCCGATTCCACGCCACCGATGGTTTTCATTTTGTCGATAATATCGTCGTTCAATGCCTTGGTGTTGTCCATGGTATACGGCGGATAAGGAGGACTCAGCCGCATGGTCAGCAGATGCTCGGGTACGAATCCCGGCTGCACCTGCTCGATCCTGGCGAGACTCCGGATCATCAGCCCGGCGCCGGCGAGCAGCACTACCGACACGGCCACCTGCGTCACCACCAGGGCCGCCCGCAGGCGCCGGTGGCCGGGGGCGGCCGTGTTCCAGCCCCCCTGCGGGACCGCCCCGCCCAGCGATCCGCCGGAAAACATTCCCGGCAACGCCCCAAATAAGAGACCGGTGGCAACGGAGATCAGGAAGGTAAACAGCAGAACCGGCCAGTCCAACCGTACCTCCGCGGCGCGCGCGGTGAAGCCCTCCGCGAACTTCACGAGACCGGCCAGGGCCGCCGGGGCAACTGCCAGCCCCAACATCCCGCCCGCAAGCGAGAGCACCACGCTTTCGGTCACAACCTGCCGCAGCAGCCGGCCGCGGCTGGCGCCGAGGGCCGCCCGGACCGCCAACTCCCGCTCCAACGTCAGCAACCGCGCCAGCAACAGGTTGGCCACGTTGGCGCAGGCGATCAGCAGCACGAAGCTGACCACCCCGAGCAGCACCAGGAACATGACACGCGCCCGCCGCGTCAGATCGTCACGCAGACCGGCGACCGTCAGGCTGTAGCCGTCCTCCTTCAGATACATCGCCGGATTCGCGGAGGCGATTCCCGCGGCGACCACGGATAGATCGGCCTGCGCCTGTTCGACGTTTACGCCCGGTTTGAGACGCGCGAAAGCCGTCATCATCCGCCCGCGGCGGTTGGCGATGAACCCCGGACTGGACCGCTGCGGACACTGCGCCGTCGTCACATAGATGTCGCTCTCCTGGGGGTACTGCGGAATGGGCGGCAGTACTCCGATCACCGTGTGCGGCTTCCGGTTCATCTGGAAGACCTTGCCTACGATGTCCGGGGCGCCGCCCTCGTGCGACTGCCAGTACTTGTAACTGAGCACGATCACTGCGGGCGCGCCAGGCGCCTCTTCCGCCGCGAGGAACGTCCTGCCGAGCAGTGGACGTACGCCCAACACCTCGAAGAAGTTGGCCGAAACCACCGCCACTTCTACCCGCTGGGCGCTGTTCTTGTCCATGAGCAGGAAGTTCATGGTATGGTGCTCCACCACGTCGGCGAGCGTCCGGCTGCCCATGCGGTAGTCGTCGATCTCCTTCACCGAGAACGGAAAATCCAGGACGTGCGCGCCGGTTGCGTTCTGGTGCAGCACGACCAGTTGGCTGCCCTGTGCGTACGGCAGAGGCCGCAGCAGGACGCCGTAGACCAGGCTGAAGATGGCGGTGTTGGCGCCGATCCCGAGCGCGAGCGTCACCACAGCGGCCGCCGCAAAGCCGGGATTCTTGATCATCGCGCGGACGCCGTACCGCACGTCCTGGAGTAAGCTCTCCACCAGTCGCCCGCGGCGCGCGTCGCGGCACTCCTCCTTAGTCGACTCCAGCCCACCAAGCAAAAGCAGCGCCTTGCGCTTCGCCTCCGCCGGCCCGAACCCCTGCGTGATGTGCTCGTCGGTCAGACGTTCCAGATGATCCCGCAGCTCCGCGTCGAGCTCCTGCTCCAGCTTGCGGCGCCGCCAGAAGAATCGCAGAATCGAACGCATCAAGACACCCCCTCCACAATCGCGGCCACCGCTCCCGAGAGCCGGATCCAGTTCTCCGTTTCCGCCGCCAGTTGCTTGCGGCCCTTTGCCGTCAGCGCGTAGTATTTTGCCTGGCGATTGTTCTGCGAGATCTTCCAGCTCGCGCTGATCCATCCTTGCTCTTCGAGACGGTGCAGCGCCGGATAGAGCGATCCCTGGTTCACCTGCAGGACGCTATCGGACTGTTGTTGGATGCGCCGGGTGATGCCCCATCCGTGCATCGGCTCGAGTTCGAGGGTCTTGAGAATCAGCAGGTCGAGCGTGCCCTGCAGAAGGTCGGACTTGGGTTTAGGCAATCGCTACTCCAGGCAATCTACAAGAAGGGTACCGCTGCTTCTGTAGATTGTCAAGGGCAACGACGTTCATGCCTCAATCAGGCCCGCGTCCGATAATGAAGACAGACCCATCCATTCGCAAACCGGCGCTCCTCCAGAAGATCCAGCTTTACGGATACCTCACCGGGCAGGACTCGTTTGCCGCCGCCACGTATCACAGGCACGACGAACAGATGATACTCGTCGACGAGCCCGGCCCGGATCGCCTGTGCGGCGAGCGTCGGGCCACCCACCGAAACATCGTGACGCGACTCAGCCTTCTGGTCGCGAACTGCCTGCGGGTCGAATACCCGCTCGAGACGGGTCTTTGGTGTAGCGACGGTCGCCAGCGATTTGGAATAGACGATCTTGCCAGCCCCTTGCCAGATCCGCGCGAAGTCCAGCATGGACGGCTTCAGACCGGGAATGACGTCCGGCGTCTCCCAGACCGCCATCGTCTCGTACGTCCTGCGTCCATAGAGATACGTACCGATGGGGCGCAGAACATCGCTGATGAAAGCAAACACCTCGTCGTCTGGCTCCGACCACGCGAAGTTACCGTCATCGGCGATGTAGCCATCGAGCGAAGTTGGCGTAGCGTAGATCAGTTTGGCCATCGTGGAGTCTCCATATCATATCCTGGGAGGGCACCGGTTCGGATTCGTTTACTCCGCATGTACAGTATTCATGTGCTGGCGGGCCCGGTCGCGCAGTTCGCCGATGTTCAGGCCGGTGAGGGCGGTGGCGATGGCGCCGCCGATCAGTAGTGGGAACACCTGCACGGCATAAAAAATCAGCGAAAAGGTCCTGGCGTCGTTCGATTTGACTTCGAAAAGCTGGAGGGCCACGACCACGGCGAAGTTTACCAGGCCCAGGTTGCCGGGGGCGCTCGGCACCACCGTACTCATGCGAACAATCGTCAGGACGCCGCCGGCTACCCAGAAGGACAGGTCGAAGCCGTACGCCTTCATCAAGGCGTAAACGAACAGCACCTGCAAAGCCAGGTAGTAGAGGCTAATGACACTGGTGAGGCCAAGGGTGCGCAGGTTCCCCATCAATTGCAGGCCCTCGACAATGTGGCGGAGGGTGGCGGACCAGCGGCTTTCCCTGAGGTGGGGGTGCTGGTGGCCCTTGTGGAGGACGATCCAGGTAAGAACGCCGATCCCTACAACCACGGCGACGGCCATGATGGTGGCGAAGAACGGAAGATCCTTCTCGAACCTGGCGGACTCGGGATCGCGCGGCACGTGTTCGACAAAGCCGGCCGTGATGAAGAAAAAGACCAGCAGCCAGAGACCGTCGATGATCCGTTCCACGGCGGCGGAAGCGAAGCCGAGCGAGAGGCGCAGGTTGTTCCAGTGGGCCATCAGGTAGCAGCGGATGAGTTCGCCCACGCGCAAGGGCAGCACTTCGTTGGCGAACAAACCGATATAAATGGATTGGACCGTGGTCCAGAAACCGACGCGCGCGACGGGAGCGAGCAACGTGCTCCAGCGCCAGCCGTGGACTACGTACACGGCGAGATCGGTGAGGATCGCGAGCGCGACCCAGCGCCAATCGAGCGAGCGGATGTTGGGAAGCAGTTCGTTCAGCGGGTAGCCGTGCAGCACCCAGAGCAGGCAGCCGGCGGAGAGGCTGTAACCCAGCACCTGAGGCAACCACGGGGGTATTCTCCAGCGGGAAGCGGCGGCGGCCATCCCTTACGACGTTCTCCCGGTGCTCACGAGTTCATCATAGCGGGTACTTGCGGCTTGGGGTAACCTAGCTTTGATGAAGCCACTTCGCCGTGTCGCGGTTTTGGGGGCGGGGACTATGGGGTCGCGGATTGCGGCCCATTTTGCCAACGCCGGCTATCCGGTGGACCTGCTCGACATCGTTCTGCCGGACCAACCGAACCGGAACGCGGCGGCGCTGGCGGGCATCGAAAGCGCGGCCAAACAGAAGCCAGGCGCGTTCTTCACCGAAGCGGCGAAGAGCCTGGTCCGGCCGGGGAATTTCGACGACCACTTGGACCGGCTGGGCGGGTGCGACTGGATCATCGAGGCGGTGGCGGAGAATCTCGAAATCAAACGCAGCCTGTGGTACCGCGTGGCGGTAGCGCGGCAGCCCGGGAGCATCCTTTCGACCAACACCAGCGGGATTCCCTTGGCCACGATTTCCGAAGGCTTCGCCGGCGAATTCAGGCAGCACTTTCTGGGAACGCACTTCTTCAATCCGCCGCGGTATCTGCACCTGGTGGAGATCGTTCCGGGTGCGGAGACCGCCGCTGACGTGCGGGCGTGGGTGGGGAATTTCTGCGATCTGCACCTGGGCAAGGGCGCGGTGGGGTGCAAGAACACGCCCAACTTCATCGCCAACCGCATCGGCTGTTTCTTCGGGGCCACCATCCACAAACTGACGGTGGAAGACGATTTCACCATCGAGGAAGTGGACGCGCTGACCGGGCCGGCCATCGGCATGCCGAAGAGCGCGAGCTTCCGGCTGATGGACATCGTGGGGCTGGATGTCTGGTGCCACGTACTGCGCAACCTGCACGAATTGGCGCCGCAGGATCCGGCGCGCGAACTGTTCCGTGTGCCCGCGATGATGCAGGAGATGCTGGACCGCGGCTGGCTGGGCGAGAAGCGCGGCCAGGGATTTTATAAGCGGGTGGGAAAGGGCGCGCAGAAAGAGATTTGGGCGCTGGACCGCAAGACCCTGGAGTACCATCCGGCGGCGAAGGTGCCGTTTCCGGCGCTCGAGGCGGCGCGCGGCATCGAAGACCTGCCGCAACGCCTGCGCACGCTGGTGGCGGGCGACGACAAGGCCGGCCAGTTTCTGTGGAAGCTGTTCCGCGACCTGATGGTGTATTCCGCCGGCATGGTGCCGGAGATTTCGGACCGCATCGTGGAGATCGACCGGGCGATGCGGTGGGGCTTCGGTTTTCCGCTGGGGCCGTTCGAACTCTGGGACGCGCTGGGGGTTGCGGAGACGGTGGAGCGCATGGGCCGGGAAGGCACCCCGGCGCCGATGAATGTGGCCACGATGCTGGCCAGCGGCGTTCGCAGTTTTTATCAGATCGCCGACGGGGGCGGCGAGCCGGGGCAACGCTTCTTCGACCTGAAGGGCGGCGCCTACCAGGCCCTGGAAAAGCGGCCAGGCGTGCTGGTGCTGAGCGATCTGAAGCGCGCGCGGGGCATCGTGAAGAAGAACGCGGGAGCCTCGCTGGTAGACCTGGGGGATGGCGCCCTGTGCCTGGAGTTTCACAGCAAGATGAACGCACTGGGCGACGACATGGTGCAGATGCTGAACGCCGCGCTGGCGGAGACCAGCCGCGGGTTCGAAGCGCTGGTGATCGCCAACCAGGGCGAGAATTTCAGCGTGGGCGCGAACCTGATGCTGGTGCTGCTGGCGGCGCAGGAAGGCGAGTGGGACGACCTGGACGCGGCCATCGGGCGCTTCCAGCAGGCCGGCATGGCGATCAAGTACGCGGCCAAGCCGGTGGTAGCGGCGCCGTTCGGCATGACGCTGGGGGGCGGCTGCGAGGTCGCGATCCATGCGGGGCGCATGCAGGCGTCGGCCGAGACCTATATGGGGCTGGTGGAAGTGGGGGTGGGATTGATTCCCGGTGGCGGCGGCTGCAAGGAGATGCTGTTGCGGCTCGGTAAGGCCAAGGAGGCCTTCGATCTGATTGGGTACGCCAAGGTTTCGTCGAGCGCGGCGAACGCGCGGGAACTGGGCTTCCTGCGGGAGTTGGACGCAGTCTCGATGAACCCGGAACGCCTGATCGCGGATGCCAAGTCGGCCGCGCTGGCGTTGGCCCCGGTTTGGGCGCCCGGGGCGCCGCGCGAGGACATCCCGGTGGAAGGCCAGGCCGGGTATGCACTGCTGAAGATGGGGCTGTACATGGCGCGCGAGGGCGGATACATCTCGGAATATGACACCGTGGTGGGCGAGGAACTGGCGCACGTTTTGTGCGGCGGCAAGCTGACCGGCACGCAGAAGGTATCGGAGCAGTACTTGCTGGATCTGGAGCGGGAAGCCTTCCTGAGCTTGTGTGGGAACGCCAAGACGCAGGAGCGGATGCAACACATGCTGAAAACGGGGAAGGCGCTGAGAAACTAAGCTTTAAGCTATCAGTGTTCAGCTGTCAGCTAAATCGGAGATGCTATGCACGAAGCGGTGATTGTCGATTGCCTGCGAACGGCGGTGGGGAAGGCGCCCAAGGGGACGCTGCGGAATTCGCGGCCGGACGATTTGGCGGCGAGCGTGATGGGGGCGTTGCTGGAACGGTATCCACAGGCGAAGGAGTGCGTGGATGACGTCATCCTGGGGTGCGCCATGCCGGAAGGCGAGGCGGGAAGTAATATGGCACGGCAGGCCACGCTGCGGGCCGGGCTGCCGGATTCAGTGCCGGGGATGACCATCAACCGCTTCTGCAGTTCGGGGCTGCAAGCCATTGCACTGGCGGCGGAGCGGATACGGGCAGGTGGGGCGGAGGTGATGATCGCGGGTGGAAGCGAATCCATGAGCCTGATTCCGCGCGGCGGGGCCAGGCCGTCGCCAAATCCGTGGTTGGTGGAGCATTGGCCGGAAGTGTACATGAGCATGGGACTCACGGCGGAGCGCATGCACAAGAAGTACGAGGTATCGCGCGAGGATTCCGACGCCTGGGCGTTTCGCAGCCACCAGCATGCGCTGCGGGCGCAGCAGGCGGGATGCTTCGCCGATGAGATCGTGCCCGTGGAAGTGGAGACGGCAACGCCGGGGCACGTCGAGAAGACCGTCTTTCAGGCGGACGAAGGGCCGCGGGCGGACACCAGCATGGAGGCGCTGGCCAAGTTGAAGCCGGTGTTCCACGCCAGCGGCACGGTGACGGCCGGAAACTCCTCGCAAACCAGCGATGGCGCCGCGGCGGCGCTGGTGATGTCGCAACGGAAGGCTGAGGAACTGGGGCTGAAGCCGAAGGCCCGGTTTGTCAGCTTCGCGACGGCGGGGGTGCCACCGGAGATCATGGGGATCGGGCCGGTGGTGGCGATTCCGAAAGCCCTGGCGCTGGCCGGGTTGAAGCTGGACCAGATCGGGCTGATCGAACTCAACGAAGCCTTCGCGGTGCAGGCGCTGGCGGTGATGCGGCGGGCGGGCCTCGACCCGGAGCGGGTCAACGTCAACGGGGGCGCGATCGCGCTGGGGCATCCGTTGGGCTGCACGGGGGCGAAGCTCACGGCGACCATTCTGCGCGAGATGGAGCGGCGGGGGTCGCGGTACGGCATGGTCACCATGTGCGTGGGG
>Ga0209067_10000096_pt1 | contig 58653 bp, 92 predicted proteins | sample ColStrG_CSR_2013_FD_187199 | JGI IMG/M metagenome (GOLD analysis project Ga0209067, IMG submission 187199) | Freshwater sediment microbial communities in response to fracking from Pennsylvania, USA - Cold Stream Run_MetaG_CSR_2013 (SPAdes)... | ecosystem: Environmental > Aquatic > Freshwater >...
ACGGGCAATCGCGCCGCGATTGCCCGTAGCCGAGGCCGCGCCGCTATAGCCCGTAGCCGAGGCCGCGCCGCGATTGCCCGTAGCCGAGGCCGCGCAGCTCTCGCCCGTAGCCGAGGCCGCGCCGCTCTCGCCCGTAGCCGAGGCCGCGCCGCTCTCGCCCGTAGCCGTCGATCCATCAACCAACGTCGCGCGGTCCCAAACCCATTTGACGGCGCGCGCGACCAAATCGCTGATCGAAATTTCAACGCCTATCGTGATCTTGGCGCTAGCGAGTTTTGTGCCGTCTTTGTCGGTGGCGCCGGATTGCATGACCTCGGCAAAGCGAGCGCCAGCGGGGGCGTAAAACTCGAAAACCGACAGCGGGTGTTCGTCAATCGGACAGGCGTGAAAGCCGTTCGCGCAAGCCTTGATCGCGCCGCCGACTTCGTAGGTTTTGCCAATCTCGAATTTCATTCCGCGACAGGTCCAAGCGGAATTAAAGCCCTTAATCGACGTTATGAACTGTTCGGGCGCGGCGACAGGCGCGGGCGTCTCGACGGTTTCGGCGGTCTTTTTCTTGCGCGGGGCCATGATTGATCCTCAGAAGTTGAATGAAACGCGAGCGGGGATGACTTCGCCGAAAATGATTTCGTGCCACGCAAGCGGGGCGTTCACATTGCCGGGAATGTCTCGGAATAGCGGGGCGATTTGCTCTTTCGTCAGGCCCGCGAGACCGCAACCGACTTGCGTAAGTTGGAACGTATCGCGAGGGTTTGCACGGGCGTATTCGATGAACTTCGCGGCGTGCTCGGCGATTTCCTCAACAGATAACGTCCGGCTGAAATCCGCTTTTGTGGGGAGCGCGTAGGAAAGACCCGTTCGGCCCTCGCCTACGCCCATTTCGGCGCCGTGATGTTCATAAGCAACGCGAGCCGCGCCGCCGCCATGAATTCCGCGCAAATTGCTACCAAACACCATAATCTCGCTCATTTGCGTAACCTCTGTTTCGCAACATTCAACGGCGTCATGATCGCGTCTTCTATTGACATTCCGCGCTTCCGCCGCTGCTTTACGGCCGAATACGCGATACCAATTAATTCGCACCACTTAACTATTGGGTGAGTAATGCCGACAATTGTCACGCGCGCCGTGGTTGACCGATTGCGAGCCTGTGTTTTAACGTCGGCCCAAATACAATTCGAAGGTTCATAACCTTTCAAATTATCTAGCCTCTCTATGGAATATCCTTCGGGCCTATCGCCCATGTCAGAAAGAAAATTAGAAAATCCGCTATCCCCCGACCACCGTTCGCAAACAGAAACGTGCTTGTATAGCGGGTTTACTTTCACGCGCTGGTGTAGTGCCGCCCATGACCGATATGCTCCGGACGCCGACCCTCTAATGGCGTTTGAGTGCTTTGTGTTTTCGCTAGCAATGACTTCTGATTTAAAACACCCACACGATGAGATGTTGCCAAACCTAACCCAGTGCAAATCCCTTTCAATTGTTTGTCCGCAATCGCAGCTAAACAACGCCCGGCGGCGCTTTGGGCTGACCCTATCGACATCCTTTAAATAACAAAGTCGGCTGCTTGGTATGCGCTCGCCCTCTTTCAGATAAATTGCAGTGCTCATACTGCAATTCCCTGCTGTTGATGATTGAGCGTCGAATGTTCGGCGTCGGGATCGAAGCGCAGAAACTCGCGGTCAAGACGATCAAACACGTCGGCGGTGATCGAATTGGATTTTTCGCGGATCAGCGCGGACTTGACCAAATCCCAAAGTGGTTGAGCGTTCAGCTTGATGAGTTTCCCGCCACGGCTTCGGCTGTCATTCGTCGGGCGCCCGTCGATGTAGATGGCCTCAATTTGCCATTCGCCGTGACGGTCATAGCCGATTTCCGCCTCGCCATACGCGAAGCAATCAAGCTCGAAACGCCGCCCGTCGTCATCGGAAACCACCGCTAGGGATAGCTCCTCGAAGGTGAAGCGGAAACGGTTGTGGATTTTGAGGGACGCGGTTTTGGGGGACATGTTTCAAGCCTTCACTTTGGACGACACGACCGAGTAACCCCGCCAAGCGAGATATTCGGAATGTTCGCGAAGGGCGCGGGCGGCTTCTTCGTAGGAAGCGAACGGGCCTTCAATTTCGGGGAGCCCGCGCTCATCCCAGCAGCGAACCGCCCACTGCAAACCATGGTTCCCGTATTCCTCGGATTCGATGGCGTAATGCGAGACGCCGTATTCGTCCGGGTTTGTGACTTGAAGGGGGATAGACATGACGGCGGCTCCTTAGTTGAGCTTCGCGATAACGCGGGTGCACGCCTTGCGGACGAGGAGTTCGCGGGCGTTCGCCTTGGGAACAAAGCCGCCCTTGGAGCGCTTGACCTCGTAGCCGTAGAAAACGTGGTCTAGGTTGGCGTCGTTCGTCGGCCAGACCGCCCAAAACGAATTCGAGCTAGTCTCGATAACGTGAGTGGCCTTGGTGATTTGCGCTTGAGTGAGCATGACAGCCTCGCTTCGTTCGTGAGGCTAGAATACGCCTTTCGCGTCGCGCGTCAACACAAAAAGCGTCGCCAAACGAAATTATTTTCCCTCGCGCGCGTGCATGTGCGCGTAAGGGGAAATGAAAATATTTTCGCAAGCCGTCGATTTTCGCGTTGACATACCCGACGCAATCGGCATAGGTTAGCGACATGAAAACAATTCCCGAAATCATCGAAGAGCTTGGCGGATCGGCGCACATAGCGCGATTGGTTAGCCCGCCGTTGCCGCCTAGCACGGTTTCCGCCTGGAAACAAAGGCTATCAATTCCCGTTGATCGCTGGCCGGATTTGATCCGTATTAGCGGGCGAAACCTTACGGCGCATATGCTGATGGTCGCGCACTTGCAGACGCCCGTTCTATCTGCTTCCGCTAACGGTCATTGTGTTCCCGCCGACCTTCCCCCCGGTTCGGCGGCACTAGCCCGGCGTCATCATACGCAATAGACGCCGGGCTTTTTTCTTCCCCGCTAATCCTCTTGGGTATCACCATGTCTATTTGGCGCTTTATCCAATCGAAAATAGACGCTTGTCGAAGATGGCGCAAGCTGCGTGCATATCGCCAAGCGAAAGCCGCGAATAGGATTAACGAGCCGCGCGTCAAGATCACGCTGCACACTTGGGAGTTTTGAACATGAAACAACGTCATCAACACAAGCGCATTTTGTTTCCGCCGCTTGTTGAAACCCCACGCCATCCGACCACGAAACGCCGCGCGCTTCGCCCTGGCGAAAAGAACCGGCGCATCATTGCGTTGGTGGTGTCAAACGGCGTCGAATATTCCCTTCATGCGACGAAGGGTTATCGGGCGATGAGGGCGTGAATATGATCCGCGCTGAAAAGACCCTCCCCCAAGCTGACGATAACGTAACGAAGGCTTACTTTAGCCGCGTCATGTCGCTCAACGACGTGAAGGACAACGCCAACGAAGACCTGAAAGAGGTTTTCGCGGAAGCGAAGTCAAACGGCGTTCCCGTGCCTCAATTGAAAGAGGCTGTCCGCATTGCCCGCATGGACGCCGACAAGCGCGCCAAAATGCGGGAGAGTGACGAGATTGTCGATGCGATCCTAGTTTCGGTCGGGATCGTTCAATGACCCTCCGTCTCGATTGGCATACCGTCCCTAAATCGCTCCAAGCGAAGATCAAACGCGCTCGCGGATCGTTCGGGCTTGATGTTCCGGTCGTCGAACGGAAGGGCCGTTTCGCCGTTTCCTCGCGTGAAGATCGCACGGTTGACGGCAAGGTGATGGATTCCAAGAAAGAGGCCGTTCGGTTTGCCGAATTGCAGCTTCTAGAACGCGCTGGCGAGATTGAAGGGCTCGAACCTCACCCATCTTGGCGCGTCGAAATCAATGGTCAGCATTTTTGCACTTACACCGCAGACGCGACTTACATTTGCAAGAAGCGCGGTCTTGTAATCGAGGACACGAAATCAAGTGGAACGCAACGCGACACGGCGTATCGGCTAAGAAAGAAAGCGGCGGAACTCGCGCACAATATCAAGGTGACGGAGGTCATCCGATGACCGTTTCGTTCGCGCAAGTCCATGCCTACATGTCCGCCCGCTATCTCGCGGATCGTAACCACGTTCAGCAAGCGCAAGAGGGCATGTTTCGTAGGCCGGAAGCATGGTTTCACGAGCAATCGCGCGGTCTCGAAATGATCGCCGCCGCACGGGATGAGATGCAATTTCTCGCGGCTAATGAGACGGCTTATCTAGCGTGGGCTGCGGGACGCGGGAGGAAGGTTAACAATGACCACGCCGCGTAAGGAGCAACTATCCGACGATGTGACGGTATGGCTCGGCGATTGCTTAGAAGTCTTACCAAGATTGGAGGGTGTCGATCACGTTATTTCTGACCCGCCTTACGAGGATGAAACGCACGCGGCGAATGAAAGGCTTTCGGAAGCGCGCGGTATGCGAAACGACGGCGGTAAGGAGTTTCGCGCTTTTGGTTTTGAAGGCATCAATGCAACGCGCTCGGCTGTATCAAGCGCGGTTGTCTCGGCTTCTCATGGCTGGGCCATCCTCTTTTGTTTGGCAGAAGGCGTGCGCGCGTGGCGAGACGACCTCAAGTCTTCCGGCGCGAAATATGACACTTGTTTATTTTGGGTCAAGCCGGACGCCTCGCCGCGATTTAACGGCCAAGGCGCAGCGCGAGGTGCGGAGTGTGCGGTTACGGCGTGGTGCGGGACGGGATATCGTTCTTGGAACGGCGGTGGCAAGCGCGGCGTATTTACTTATTGCGTCAATACCAATCGCCAAGGGGAACACCCGACTGAAAAGCCATTGCCGCTTATGGCTGAGCTTGTGACTCTGTACACGAACGTAGGGCAGTTGATTTGCGACCCGTTTATGGGGTCGGGGACGACTGGAGTCGCGTCCATCAACTTAGGGCGCCGGTTCGTCGGCATAGAACGCGACGTAAAATGGTTCGACTTATCTTGTCGCCGCTTGAACGACGCGCTTCGTCGCCCTCGCCTTCCCTTCGATGAACCAAAGAAGGTCATTCAGACATCCATGTTTGACAGTAACGGAGTACGCCCATGAGCTTTCACGCGCCTATCGCCTACACGCCACCGGCTGCGATCGTGAAGGCATGGCAGGATCGCGGGTATACGTCTTTGGCGATCAAGGCGCACTTGGCGGCGAAGGAACGAGCGCGGCGCATGACTCCCATACCGTTTAGGAAGAGCCGGGAAATGCGGTTGGTTGAGATACGGTCGAGTCACGCTTACCGGATGGATGAGCCGTTCAGGACTTATACACAATTCAGGCTCTTTTTTATGGCCGTGTTTATTTACGAAGCGCTCACAACGATATCTAGTGAGTTCTCAAACAAACAGGCCGACAAGAAGATAAAAGTGAATTTCCCTCCGGTTCGATCAATCATACAAAAAACGGCGAAAGAGTTCAATGTGACGCCAGTTGATATTCTGAGCCATCGCCGAACCGCGAGGGTTGTCCTGCCACGTCAGATAGCCATGTGGGTGGCCAAGAATGTGCGACCGGATTCCTTGCCTCAACTGGGCGACAAATTTGGCGGGAAAGACCACACGACGATTCTGCACGCGGTTAGGAAGATTGACGCGCTTGTTGAAAACGGAAGCGATGTCGGGCTGCGAGCGAAGGCATTGAAAGAGCATTTCGAGGCTTATCTATGAGGCCCTTCCCTGCATTCATAGGCCCATGCGCGCCTCCCATGATCCTCTGGCAATTGCAGGGTGAGATGGGCTGGCCTTTTCATCATCCTGGCGGACCATTGCCCGGCTCTCTCACATGGCTATCCGGCGAGCAACTTCCGCTCGCGCTATTCGACGACGCTCTCGCGCATGGGGAGGCGGTGTAGGATGACGTTGGGCCAAATGATCGAAGCGATGAAAGCTGCCGGTTGTACGCCGCAACAAATCGGCATGGCCGCTATGGCTCTTGTCGAAGAGAATGGTTCACGTTCATCCGCCGCGATTAGACAGGCTCGTTATCGGGAGCGCGTCAACGCGAAGAAAGTCGCCGCGCCTGTCACTGACGGCATAACGAATAGCGTAACGGGTGACGTAACAGGTGACGTAACGGGTGACGATAACGTTACGCATAACGAGGCGTCACAAACCGCTATTTCCGCGCCTCCCCTCGCGGGCGCGTTCTTTATTGGCGAAGAAGTTAGTATATTACCCCTTACAGAACCTACGGTTCTTGTCCCCAACGCCAAAGCGTCACGCCAAGCCGCCAAACAATCTTCTTCGCCGAACCCAAGGGGCGAACTCGTGGCGTCGCTGGGCGACGAACTAGCCGCCGAGGTTGTCGACCACCGGCGCCGGATGCGGAAGCCGCTCACGCCCCAGGCCGCCGCGCGCCTCGCCAAACAATTTCTCGACACGGGAACTCCGCAAGACGCGGCGCGGATGATGATTGATCGGGGCTGGCAAGGTTTCAACGCCGAGTGGTTCGCCAACGCGAGGGCCGGTCCCTCCTCGGCGAAGCCCGCAAAGCCTGGAATATCCGCCGCTCTCCAATCCATGCAGACAAGGATTTTCGATCTTGGACAACCGCCAAAAATGCAGCCCCGAGACGGCGACAATGCGAGCCCGTATCCTGATCGGCTGCTATCGTCGCGATGACGCCGCCGATCCCGAGGTTTACGCCGGGGCGCTCGTGGCGATCCTGACGGGCTATCCCGAGGAAATCGTGTTGACGGTGACTGATCCTCGCACGGGGATTGCGGGGCGCTCGCAATGGCTCCCGACGATAGCCGAGGTTCGATCCGCTTGCGAAAAGGAAGCGACGAAGCGATTTGAGATTGATCGCCGTCAATCGCGGTCTGACGATGTTCTCGCGCTTCCGCCGATGAGCGCGGAAGATGCCGAGAGGCGCAAGGCCGTCGTTAGGAAGTGGCGGCAGGAAATGGAAGTTCGGAAGTGGGCCGACGAAACGCTTAACCCGCCCAAACTTTACGAAATGGACGTTCGCCAATGCAAGGGCGATTTGCGGGATAGGGTAGAAGCCGCCGCGAACGCGCACATTGCCGAGCTTGTCGAGAAATACAAATCAACGCCCGTCAAGCTGTCCAGGGAAGCCCTCAAAGCCATTGGCCGCGATGTTGTGGCCTCGCATGAACAGGGAGCCGCCTAGCCCCTCCCGCAATCCATTTAACCGCCTATCCAGATATAAAGGAACCCCGATGAAAGACCTAAACCAAATCCGAAACGCCGCCATTGAACAAGCCCTGGCGAAACGCGCCGCCGCTGTTCACGCCGCCGAAGTCGAATTTTGCGACGATCTTCGTAAGGCTAACGAAGCTCATGACACGGAATATGATCGCCGCATGTCGATCTTGAATTGCGGCGAGGCTGTCACCGTTCGCGGGCGTCCATTCGATCCGGTGTTTGGCGAGCATGACCCGGATACCGTCGCGGGGATGGCTGAAATTGCGGTCAGCATCGGCGCGCTGGTCAAGGGAACGTATCGCGACGAAAGCGGGCTGCATCCATTTCCCGCCGTCGTTACGGGCGACAAGCAAGCCGCGTAGGAGGCCGCAATGATTGGGTTTGATACGCGGGGGCCGATCAATTCGGAGTTTTTGAAGCGTATGGAAAGGGAGTCGCGCTTGAACGAGCGGGCGCGCGAGCATGGGTGGCGGAAAACCATTAGCTCAAATCCGAATGTTTATGCGGCGTTTCTCACTCCGGGTCCAAATGGCCGGAGTATCGAAATAAATTGGGATGATGACGCCGCATGGGAAGCCGCTTTCGCCGCCGACGCGGAAAGATACCGTACCGAGGCCGCGAAGAATTGGCAAGCCGCGTAATCCATTCGTCCAGCGTTCAAGCGTATCAACCGAAACGAGGGAATGACCATGGGAACCTCCCAAATCTTGAACGCCAAACCATATCGCCGCGAACAATCGAGGATCGTGTTTTCGACTGAGGCGCCGGGGCTGGAATCGCATATCCAAGTTCCGCGCAATCGCATGGACCCTGCCGAGGCAAAGGCGCAAGCGGAGATTAAATCCGTTGCTTTGGCCCAACCGCACCGCCGAGGTTCCGAAAGCAAGCGGGCGGGCGATCCCATTGCGGAATATTGCGAAATGATGGGACTTCGTGACGAGTTATATCACGCGGGTTGTCAGTATGGCGAGGTTTGCCGACAAGAAAAAGCCTCGCACGAATTTAATGTGATAGGGACGGGAAAGGGCGAAGGGGATAATACATTATCCGAGGAACAGAAACAAGCTATTCGTGATCTATCCCGCATAAAGTACAAGGCCGCGCGAGAGGTTTTGGTCGGCGTCGATTACCAATTACCTGGACGTATGGAGCTTCTTTGTTACGATTTGCAGCCTCCGTCCCCGTATAATTACGATATCATCAAGCGGGGGTTACTTCGTTTGGCGATTCATTTCGGCCTATTGAGGCTGGGGATTAACGCTGAGAAAATGCACGCGGCGTGAAAATAATTTCGGAAATGGGGTTGACTTTTCCGTGCGCGTGCGCGAGAAGCGATTACCTTAACGGTCGAATTGCGCCGTTTTGACAGAGTTCCAAGGGCGGCTTACGTGCGGGTGCGCGAGGCTGCTTCGTTTTCGGGATTTTCCATGATCAGGGCGTCATCACCGCTTTTGTCTAGTCGCCTCTCCTAACGGGGAGGGTTGGCAGAGCGGTAATGCGTGCGCTTGCTAAGCGCTAGCCGGGGCAAAAGTCTCGCGAGTGTTCGATCCACTCACCCTCCGCCATTTACTAATGGAGGGTGGCGCTCAAGGTGAGCAAACGGTCCCGAAAACCGCGCCCCGGAAACGGTGAGAGTTCGATTCTTTCACCCTCCGCCAATAATCCAGCGGCGATTTATCGTCGTTCCAAAGGCCGCTTCGGGAAACCGGGCGGCTTTTGCGTTTTTTGAGCGTGACACGGTGCAATTGCGGAGGCCGTAACCGTCGAAAGACGTGCGCTATGTGGGGTTGATTCCGCGCCCCACCGCTCAAATCCCCCACAGTTCGAGGCCCCATGCTCAAACCCGGTCCCGAGCGTGCAGACCGTAAACGGTTAGCTCGCGATAAGGCTGACGTAGTGGCGTTCCTCGCCGCGCTCCGTGAGACCGAACACCCGCCCGCGTCGTTCGATCTTCGCGAGCATGTACCCTCCCGAATAACCCCGCCCGATCCCGCATCCTGGCTAGGCTCTCCCGCTGGCATGTGCGCGGATAGGGGAGGGTAGAGGTAAACGTGGGTGATTTGTGAAAGCGCCAAGGGTTCCCCGCCAATGGATGGAATTTGACCAATCCGCCGCTGATCGCATTTGCGACATGCTCATGGATGGCCGCTCGTTAAGGGCAATATGTCGGGAAGAAGAAAACCTCCCGTCAATGCGGACGGTGTTCAAATGGCTAGGCCAGAACGAGGCATTCGCGCAACAATACACGCGCGCGAGGGAAATACACGCCGACGCTGTTTTCGAGGAAATACGGGATATCTCCGATACTCCGGTTTTGGGCGTCAAGACGGTTTCCAAACCTACGGGAACTGAGACGACCGAGGGGGATATGGTCGATCATCGGCGGCTACAGATTGACGCGCGCAAATGGATGCTCGGCAAGATGGCCCCGAAAAAGTATGGCGAAAAATCGCAAATCGAGCATACCGGGGTCTTGGGGCTCCGCGATGTTACCGAAATGACGGATGGTGAGCTTGCAGCTTATATCGCCTCTCAGCGCGGCGGAAGAACTTCTTAAACGGCGTAAGGCTCGGGCGGGAATTATCGGGTTTACTGAATACACATTCCCTAAGTACCGAACTGCCGGGTTCCATCGAAAAATTGCCGAACAGCTTGAAAGGGTAGAGCGCGGAGAAGTTGACCGGCTCATGTTGCTTTTGCCGCCTCGCCATGGGAAAAGCGAATTGGCGTCTAGGCGGTTTCCCGCTTTTGTTCTAGGCCGTCAGCCCCACAAAGAATTCATATCGGTATCCGCTAGCTCGGATTTGGCTACGGATTTCGGGCGTGATGTTCGGAACGTGATCAATAGCCAAGAGTATCAACGCCTATTCGATACTCGACTGGCGGAAGATAGCCAAGCGAAAAATAAATGGCGGACCGAAGCACGGGGTGGATATTACGCGGTGGGTGTCGGTGGTCAATTTATGGGCCGTGGCGCTGATATTCTAATGATAGACGATCCGTTCGCGTCAATGGCGGATGCTCAAAGCGAGACGAGCCGTAAGGCGGTTTGGGATTGGTACACAGGAACCGCTTACAACCGCTTACAGCCTGGCGCGGCGGTTGTCTTGATTAACCACCGTATGCACGAAGATGACCTTTCGGGCCGTTTGATAGCCCAGCAAGCGGCGGGGGGGGATAAGTTTGAAATAGTGGACATGCCCGCTATTGCGGAAGATGGTTCGGCTCTTTGGCCGGAAAGCTACCCTATCGAATCTCTAAACCGCATTCGATCCAATAGCATACCGCGTTATTTTTCCGCCCTGTATCAGCAAAATCCAACGCCTGACGATGGCGCGTATTTTATGCGGGATTGGTTCCGGCCCTACACAAAAGCCCCCGACAAATCTACATTGCGTGTTTATGGGGCGTCCGACTACGCCGTTACTCAGGATGGCGGGGATTATACCGTTCATGTTGTCGTCGGTGTTGACCCTATTGGGCGCATGTATTTGTTGGATTTATGGCGCAAACAAACGGCGTCGCTGGAATGGATAGACGCTTTTTGCGACTTGGTTCTGGAGTGGAGCCCGATAGAATGGGCGGAAGAAACGGGGCAAATCAAAGCTGCTCTTGGCCCGTTCATTCATAAGCGGCAACGCGAGCGAGAGGCTTATGTTTATCGGCGCCAGTTCCCAACCCGTGGAGACAAGGCTGTCCGCGCCCAATCCATACGCGGCAGGATGGCGCTAGAGGGCCTTTATGTTCCGATAGACAAGCCTTGGTATTCGGCTTTTGAGAATGAAATGGTTTCGTTCCCCGCTGGTCGCAATGATGACCAAGTGGATGCGATGGGGCTGCTAGGGCAGCTACTCGCGCAAATCCAAAACGGAGATGCCCCTGCCGACCCGGCTAAGCCGTGGAAGGGAATTAACGACGCCGCCCTAGACGACCTTTGGGACATGCCCGTTCGCAAGTACGGCGGCAAGAGGATTTGACCATGGCTAAAAGCACGAAAAAGACCGGATGCAAGGGCGGCAAGAAATGAACATGCGCGCCGTCTTTCTTGTTGCGTTGGCGGCGGCTATCTTGTCCGTCCCTGCCTCCGCTCAATATGCAGTTAACCCGACCACCTCGTTTGCGTCTGGCGCTATCACGGCCCCGTTATCCAAGCTTACGAGTGGGACGGGCACGTCGCTATCGAGCGGGACGCTGATCGCTTCTAGCGCAACGGCGGGATCGATTGTTGTTCCGTCATTCCTGCTCGCCAACGGTCAGGGCGGGGCTATTGGCCCGAAGCTCAATTTGTCCGTGAATGCTTCCAGCGGGTGGGGCTCGGCGTCGGTCCAGATAAACTTTTGGACTGCCGCTCCGACCTATACCAACGGCGACGGCGGGACATATGCGGCGACGGCGGGAAGCGCGGTTCTGCTTGATAGCTATAGCTGCACATTTACTCAGTACAACGACACTGCCCAAGCGATTTGCGTTCCATCCCAAGGGACGGTTTCGATCTTCAAGGCGGTGACTGGCGCGAACATCTATTGGGATTTGCAGGCCACAAGCACCGTAACGAAGGCGTCAGGCGCGGTCTTCACCCTTACACAGTTCATTCTCAACTAGCATGTCCGAAGAGTGGCGCGCTCAATCCAAATCCAAGGCTGCGGCTAAGGATGGCGACGGCTATTCCGCGCGCGATTGGCTGCTACAAATCAAGCTCGCCGAGCACCGTAACGAGAAGTGGGAAAAGCGCTGTAAGAAGATCGTCAAGCGCTATCGAAATCAGCACATAGACGACAGCAGCGATAAGGGCTCTGGCACGTCGGGAATGAACGTGCTTTGGTCCAACGTCGAGACCCTGCAACCGTCGATTTATGGGCGCGAGCCGGTTCCGATTGCCGAGCGGCGCTTCCTCGATAAGGACGTTACGGGCCGTGTCGCTTCGCAAATCCTAGAACGCTCGATGCGCTATGAGATGGGCGATTGCGGCTTTCACGATTCCGTTGAACAATGCGTGAAGGATTATTTGCTTGTTGGCCGCGGCGTCGCATGGATGCGCTTCAAGCCCATCATTGGGCAAGACACTTCGTTAGCGGATCGCGGCGACGATGATCTTAACGGCGCGATGGGCGATCCGGATGAGACAAAGCCCGATCCTGGCGTTAACGCGGAAGATCGCGACGGCGAGGAACAGACCGAACAAACGCCGCAAGAAAAATTGCTAGCCGCTGGCATCGAAGTTGATTACGTTCACTGGACGGACTTCTTCACATCTAAGGCGCGTTTCTGGAAAGAAAACGAGTGGGTGGCCCGTAGGCTGTATCCCTCGCGTGATGATCTAATCTCGGATTTCGGCGAGGAAATCGGCGAGGCGGTCCCTCTCGAAATGTCCCCCGAACAGGACGAAATTAAAGCCGCCGGCGCCGCGATTGATAATGCGCCGGACTCGATGCGTAAGGCCATCGTTTTCGAGATTTGGCACAAGCCCACTCGGAAAGTTTACACGGTCGCCAAGGGCTTCGACAAGTTCCTAGAAGAGCCCCGCGAAGACCCGCTGAACCTAGAGGGCTTTTGGCCCTGCCCTAAGCCGTTGTTCGCCACGATGACGAATGACACGCTAGAGCCGGTTCCTGATTATCTGGAATATCAGGACCAAGCGCTCCAGATTGACGAACTGACCAACCGCATTTCATTGCTGACGAAGGCGCTCAAAGTCGCGGGTGTGTATGACGCCGCGAATAAGCAGCTTGCCCGATTGCTTGACGAAGGCAATGAGAATAAACTGATCGCGGTCCCAAATTGGTCGAGCCTGTCTGAAAAGGGCGGCTTGGCGCAAGCGATTTCCTTTGTTCCGATCAAGGAGATTGCGGACGTTCTCATGGGCCTTGTCCAAGCGCGGGATAAGGTCAAGGAGGACATGTTTGAGATTACCGGGCTTTCGGACGTTATCCGAGGTCAGGCTGATCCGCGCGAGACGGCGGAAGCGGTGGCGACGAAAGGGCGTTGGGGTTCGCTTCGTCTACAGGCTCGCCAGCAAGCGGTGGCTCGTTTCTGCCGCGATATTATTCGGATGATGGGCGAGATAATCGCCGAGCATTATCCGCCTGAGTTGATGGTCAATGTTTCGGGAGCGATGTTTGATGACGGAATCGGAGGGCCAGCCCCGGAAGAGCCGCCGAAGCCGGATGCGCCTCCAAACGTTCTACCCGGATCACCCGGAATGGGGCATAATGGAGGGCCGCCCATTGGACAGCCTCCCGTCTCAGGAATGGCCGGACAGCCCCAAATGGGAGTTCCGCCCGCTTTGGCCGGAACACCTCCAATGGGCGTTCACCCCGTTGCTCCCCCAGGATTGGGACAAGCCAATGTGGCCCCCGCTGGACCCGTAGCCCCGCCGCCGCCTTCGCCTCAAATCCAATACGCCATGGCAATGATGCAATGGCAACAAAAGATGATGCAGCACCAAGCCGAAAAGCAAGCCCTCATTATGAAGGCCATCGGCTTGCTCAAACAGGACAAAATGCGCGGTTTCCGTATCGACATCGAAACTGACAGCACGGTCCAAAACGACGCGAACGAAGAAAAATCCGCTCGCATCGAATTTATCAAGGCGACGACAGGATTTGTCGAACAGGCGTTCCAAATAGGCAAGGAAGCTCCCGACGCGGCCCCGATGCTTGGTAAGATGCTCTTGTTTGGAGTTCGTGGTTTCCGCGCCGGTCGCGACCTAGAAAGCACCATCGAAGAGTTCGTCGATAAGATGGAGCAGGACGCGGCGAAGTCGAAGAATATGCCGCCGCCGCCCAACCCGGAATTGCAGAAGGCTCAATTGGAGCTCCAATCGGTTCAGGCCAAGAGCCAAGCCGAGGTTCAAAAGGCGCAAACCGACGCACAGGCGAGCGCGCAAGACAATCAACGCGCTATTGAGCAAAAGCAGATTGACGCGCAAATCGCTCAACAGCAAGCCGCCGCCGACATGCAAAAGCTGCACCAGGAAATGGCGTTTAAGCAGCAAGAATTCGAGATGAAAATAGCCGAATTGAAGCTGCAAATGGAAGCCACGGCGCGCGAGCATTCCAACAAACTGATATTAGCGGATCGCGAGCACGCTCATAAGACCGAACAAATGACCGCGCAACATAAACAGAAGATGGCCGAATCGGGTGGCAAGCCATCTAAAGAGAAATCCCCTAAATTTGATGAGCCGCCAATGCACGGCGCGCGGCAAGCCCCCGATGGCAAATGGTACATTCAGCATCCTAAAACGGGACAGTATTATCGGGTCGATAAAAAGGCGGCGTGATGAGCGACGATGATTTATCGCTTACGCCCGTCCCTCACGACCCGTTCGCCGACGCCATCAACTATGCTAATTCGCTTCCTCCCGCTCCTCCGCAAGGAACGCAAACGCTACAGGCCTATAACCCGAGTTGGTCGGAACGGCTAGGCGGGTGGGCGCAAGACGCAATGTCGGGGCTGGGCGCGTCTCGCGGATATAGCCAAGAGTTCGGCCAAAAGGTGCAAACCGTCGCGGGAAATGTCCCGATTGTCGGCAATGCATTAAGTGGGAATAGCGCGCTGCGGGATTATGATGCGGGCAACTATGTCGGCGCTGGGTTGAATACGCTTGGGGCTATCCCGCTGGTAGGTAATCCGCTTGAAAAAGCTGGCGTTACTGCGGTCAAGGGCGCGATAGATGACGCGGCGGCGAATGCCGGGAAGGGCATTATTGCCTATCACGGCTCGCCTTATTCGTTCGATCAGTTCGATTTGTCGAAGATCGGAACGGGCGAGGGCGCGCAAGCTTATGGGCATGGGTTGTATTTCGCGGGAAATGAAGACGTGGCTCGCGGGTATCGCGATGCCTTGGCGAAAGACCAGTATTACACGTCTGACGGCCAAATGTTCGATCCGCAAACGCAATTGCAGCATATGAATGTGCGGGTCGCGGCGCGCAATAACGGGTCTGACCTTGACGCAACGATAGCACGCGCAAACGAAATTTTGCCCAAAGCGTCCGATCAAACAAAGCCGATGTTAGAGCATGATATAGCGGTATTGCAATCGTTCAAAGATGCGGGGGGCGTGTCGAAAAATCCCGGCTCCATGTACCAAGTCAACATAGCCGCGAATCCCGATCATTTTCTCGATTGGGATAAGCCGCTGAGTGAACAGCATCCGGTGGTGCAGGACGCGGTGAACCGCGTAGCTCGGTCGCCTGAGCCATACGGATTAGACAAGATAGTTTCGGATACGCTCCCTGTTGAAATGAAAAATATGGTGATGTCGCCCGACGGTATTCAAGCGCTATCGAAAGCGGGCGTTCCGGGCATTAAGTACCTAGACGCGGGCTCTCGCGGCGCTGGCGCGGGTTCCCGCAATTACGTCGTATTCGACGACAAGACGATCAACATTCTGAAAAAATACGGCATCGCTGGCCTCGGCATTGGGGCGGGTGGCGCGGCTGTATTGGGGCAAGATCAACCCGCTTCGGCGACGACGCTAACGCCCGTGCAAGGCAACCCGTTTGAGGTTCCATGAGCGATCAAGGCCAAGCCGAAAAAGACGGAGAAAGCCGCGTGAGTAAATTCCCGGTTCGTCAACCCCTAATGCCCAAAGCTTATGAAGGTGTTTGCGTTGGCGGGGTGTGGGACGGCAAATGGAAATCGTCAGATTTCAATGAATTAGTCGCGCCCATCATGCCGAGGGAATCTTTAGCTGATTGGCATGGCGGCCTAAAACACGATGTTGACGAACCAATCAAAACGGAAACACAGGTTTACGCTATTCATGAGATAAGATGTCCAAATAGCGACGGAGACATGGAGCGATTCTTTTTTTGGGCTCCATCGCATATGTCGCCGGCAAACGTAATTCAGTGTTTGGTGGACAGGTATTTAGGTATTCTTCCCCCGAAAGCGGAGCGTGCCGCGTGAGTGTTCGCGCAACCTACGTCATCCGCAACGGCGAGCTAGTTGAAAAGCACCTCGCCGAGCCTCTAAACGAAGGCCGTCCCGCGTTCAATTTCATCAGCGACACGATGGACCTAACGCAGCATATGGCGGACGGAAAGCACTACGATAGCAAGAGCGCGTTTCGACGGGCTACCCGTGCGGCGGGATGCGTGGAAGTTGGCAACGAAAAGCTGCGCCCCGCGCCGCGCCCCATGCTTGATCGAACGCAACGCGCCCGCGATATCAAAACAGCCATCGAGCAACTTAGAGCAGGATACCGAGGCTAATGGATAGCGCTCAGCTAAAGGCTATGGCCGCCCAATTATCTAGGGTCCAACAGGGGATGTTAGCGAACGCCCCGCCTGTTCCGTCAATGCCGTATCCGCCCGCAGGGTTATCTTCCCTCGGGCCGCCTACAGATGCGATGCAGCCGACAATGATGTATCCCCCTGACGCTGGAACTCAACAGGTTCAGCAATATCTCACGCCGGAGATTGCCAACCAAATTAACGCTCGTATGCAGCAGGTGGGCGCCCCGGCTCCGGCATATCAGTTAATGGGAGGGGCTAGATAATGGACCCCCAATATCAACAGCAGATGGTTCAGCAGCTTATGGGCGCTCAGTCCATGGCCCCTGGCATGACGGGACAAAACGCTTCCACGCCCTATGGCGCGGGCTTCATGACGGGAAATATGTCCGTCCCTCAGTATATGAACCCGCAAGCCCAACAGGGTCAGCAGCAAGGCCAACAACAGGGCGCTGTGGGTATGCTTGGACAAGGCCCCGCTTCCGTGTTGCAACAGCCGATGGCGACCTACGCGTGAGCAATATCGCCCGCGCTAACATCAAAATCGTAGCCGGTCGGGATATGGACGCGCCGACGTTCACGGCCTCCGCTCTCGAAAAGCTGACGATCAAGCGTTTTCTCGATTTCGCGATTAGGGACGCCGTGTTTCAAAGCCAAGAGGCTTTGGCCGAAATGTCGCTCCCTATTTCGATCAACGCCGCCACTGTCCGCAAATGGAAGGCCGACGTTGAGGCTTTGCACGCGCAAAGGGATTTGATCGTTGAATACGTCAAGGCCCTTCGCGAGGGCGTCGATACGATGACGCCGCAAATCGATTTCACTCAAGAGGATGGCGCGTGAGCGAGAAGAATCAACTCATCCTTGGATGTTTCTTTATCGCAATGTGGATTGCGTTTTTGATGATATTCGACCCGTCTACCCCATCGGGTTATTTACATCCGTCGTGGATTTGGTAACAGGAGCAATGAACCTTAATGGCAACCGAAAATGACGATGACGCTCTCCACAAGGAGCTAATCGACGATACGGCCCAAGCCGATAAGTCCGACAAACCCGAACGAACCGAACGCGAACCTCGCGAGGCCAAGGAAGCCAAAGAGGAAAAGCCGAAGTCAATTCGAGACGCGATCAAAAGCGCCGTCAAAGAACATGCGCCAACGAAGGAACGCCGCCCGCGCGATCCCGTTGACGACAAAGCGCCAAAGGAAGCCGTAGCCGATAAGGCCGCGCCCGTTGGCGATAAAGCCATTCCGACGAAGACGAACGATGGAAAGCTAAACGAGCCCGCGCCACAAGCGCCTAGCTCCGTTGCCGCCCCGGAAATCGCTCCGAAGGAAGTCAAGGCCCTATGGGCCTCTCTGCCCCCGGAAGCCCAGGCCGTATTCGCCAAGCGCGAAGCCGACATGGCTAAGGGAGTGGAACAACTCAAAGCGAAATATCAGTCTTACGATGGTGCTCTCGACACCATTCGCGACGAACTACGGACCATCGGCAAAACAGAAGTCGAAGCTATCCGTATGCTCGCCGATTGGCGTAACGCGCTGCGCGGCCCCAACAAGGTCCAAGCTTTTCGCGCTCTCGCTCAGGCTGAGAAAATCGATCTATCAACCCTCATGGGCTCGCCCTCCCCACAAGGGCAAGCGCAACAGGCCCAACAACCGAATGACCCCGCCGCCATCTTGCGGCCCTATATCGACCCTATTACTCAGAAAGTGACCGCCCTCGAATCCGAATTACAACGTCGGGACAGCGAGCGCGTTCAAGGCGATATCAAATCATTCTCCGCCGATAAGCCGCACTTCGACAAGGTGCGCGTCGCGATGGGGCACATGATGAATTCCGGCCTAATCCCCGGCTCTACTCCGAAAGAAGTCTTTGACGAGGCTTACAATCGGGCTTGCCGCATGGACCCGGAAGTTTTCGCCCTGATTCAATCCGAGGAACAGGCCAAACGTGAAGCCGATGCGAAAGCCGCTCAGGAAGCCGCCGCTAAGAAAGCGATGGAAGCCGAGGCCGAACGCAAACGCAAGGAAGCCGAAGAAGTCGCCCGAGCCCGTAAGGCTGGCGTAGGTCCGCGTGCGGGCTCACCCAGCGGCATGGCGACAACCAACACGGCAAAGGGTCAATCGGTAGGCGACAGTCTGCGCGCTGCCGTTAAGGAGGTCCGGGCCACCATCTAATAAGGATGTGGTCAAATGGCTTTCCCTAATCTGTCAGAAATTGTGACGACGACGCTCCGGAATCGAACCGGTGTGTTGGCGGATTAATTTAGTCCGCGTTAAATTGGGTGAATTGCTGGAAACCCCTTAGAGTTTCACCGACTACAGCGTAGCGAGTAATCGCAAGCGCGAATGTTTGAAAACGGTGGAAATTGGGAAATCAGCAGCCAAGCAACCAAGGAATTGGTTGAAGGTCCAACGACTAGGGCGTATATTCCAGACCGGAAGAAAGCCCCACGAGCGCCCAATATCAGCATGAAAAACGCCCCTGGTATTTATTCGATTACCAACGCTAAAAACGGCAAGGTTTATGTCGGATCTTCGATGGATGTGTCGAGGCGCTTGAGCCAACACAGGTGGGCTCTCAAGCGCGGCGATCACAAAAACCATCATTTGATGGCGGCATGGAATAAATACGGGAAAGACGCATTCACATTTGCCTGTTTGGAAGAATGTGACGCGGCTTCTCTTCTCTCGCGAGAACAGTGGTGGATTGAGCATCTCAAATCCGCAAGCATACGGGGTTACAACCTCGCTCATGCACAAAGAAGCGATTACCCGAGCGAAAAAACATCGAAGCGCGTTAAGGCTCGTTTCGAAGGTCGGTCATTAGACGAAAGACGTGGGCTAACCTCTCAACTCGTCAATCCGATAGTTCGCGCGGAAAATTCGGAGCGAATGACCGCTAGATGGCAAGACCCTGAGTTCCGTCAAAAACGGCTTGAGGGGCTTTCTAGGGGACGGGACAAGATCAACAGCCGCAAAGACCCCAGAGCGCTTGAGACCCTCGCCAAAGGACGGGCGAAGGCGATTGAGCGTAGCAGGACGGACCCTGAGCGGAAGGCCAAGCAGCGCGAAATATGCCGCGCAATGTGGGCCGATCCCGATACGCGCGCCAAAATGATCGCGAATTTGAATGCGGGCCGCGAAAAAATAAATGCGCGGAAGAAAGCAAATGCTCAAAGCAAACGTGCTGGTAATGATATAGTCTAGACTGCGTGCGAAAGCCGTAGAAGCGGTTCATAAACAGTTCCGCGATAATATCTCGAATTACACTCGTAATAATGCCTTGATCCGCCGCATGTCTACTCGCGGTAAGATCAAGACTTTCTCCGGTGGTCGCACCATCGTTCAGGAACTCGCGTATGCCGATAATTCGACCTTCCAATGGTATTCGGGCTATCAGACGTTGAATATTTCCCCGAGCCAAGTAATGACTGCTGCTGAATTTCCTATTCGGCAGGCTGCTCTTGCGGTCTCTATTTCCGGACTGGAAGAGTTGCAGAACTCTTAACACACTGGGAGTTCTAAAACCGGGTGAATTCGGGGAACGCTGCGAAGCCAATCCCGAGCCAAGCCGCATATGTATGGCAAACAACTTGCCAAAGGGATGCGGAAGGTGTAACGCATAGGCAGTGACGAAAGAATAATCTGCCCACGAGCGCCCGGCACTAAACGAATGACCAGAGGCATTGCACGCGACTTAACGAATGTCCGGTTTGGGCATCTTGTCGCGCTTTATCGGAATGGTTCCGATGGGCAATCCAATGCGCTTTGGTTTTGTCGATGCGATTGCGGCACGGAAACAAATATACGAGCGGTTTTTCTTCAAAAACAGCAGACATATTGCTCAAAGCAATGTCCTCTGTATTCGAATGGGATGCGCTTGGATATTTCCGGCCAGCGGTATGGACGATTAACGGCTCTAGCTTTCGTAAAGCCTAGTGGCAAGTCCGGTAAAACGGTCTGGTCATTTCGTTGCGATTGCGGGGATGTCGCTGAAATAAACGCGACGAACGTTTTAACCGGACATATTAAAAGTTGCGGATGCTTCGGGAAAGAAAGCCGCGTTAAGCATGGCGAGAGCCAAACGCGAGCCTATCACCGAGCCGCCCACAAGGAATGGGCGAAGCGCAACCCCGCTAAGGTAATCGCGAACGCGTTAAATAGAACTAAAGCCCTTCGCGCACGAATCCCCCGATGGCTCACGGATGAGCATTGGGAGCAAATCAACGCCAAGTACCTTGAAGCGAAGCGGCTTACCGAAGAAACCGGAATTGTCCATCACGTTGACCATGAAATCCCGCTCCGGGGTAAGTTGGTTAGTGGGTTGCATGTTCCGTGGAATCTTCAAGTTCTAACGCGCGACGAAAATTTGCGAAAAGCAAATTCGTTTGGTTGATGATATATGCTGAGCTAACGGGAAAACGAACCGTTAGAAGTAGGGGATAAAAAGCCCTTACGGTAACATCACTGGGTGAAGAAGCCATCATCGATTTGCTTGAAGAGCGCATCGAGAATGGCGAAGGCTCGTTCCTTAACGGTCTGTCGCTCGCCATGTACGGCGACGGCTCGCTGACGGGTTCGATCAACGGCTTGCAGAACCTTGTCGCTTTCGCGCCGACCTCTGGCGTCATCGGCGGCATTGATCGTTCTATGTGGCAGTTCTGGCGCAACATTGCCTATTCGTCTTTGACGAACGGCGGTGCGGTGGCGTCTTCGGCCAATATCCAGCACTATATGAACAGTGTTTGGAAGCAGTTGGTTCGCGGGCGTGATATGCCCGATTTGATTGTTGCGGATGGCAATTACTGGCAGCTTTATCTCGAAAGCCTCCAGGCTATCCAGCGCATTCAGACCGAAAATAGCGCCCCCGATCTCGCTGAGATTGGGTTCCAGTCGTTGAAGTACATGAACGCCGACGTTGTTCTTGACGGCGGGTTCCAGGGGTTTTCTACCGATCCGTTCGCGGCTGCTTATAGCGGCGGAACCGCGATTGGCGGCTCGCCCGCGAACTCCATGTATTTCCTCAACACCAAGTATCTGCATTGGCGTCCCCACGCTGATCGCAACATGGTTCCTCTTGATCCTGATCGTTTCTCGATCAATCAGGACGCTATGGTCCGCTTGGTTGGTTGGGCTGGCAATATGACGCTTTCCTGCGCTTTCTTGCAGGGCGTCCTCGGCGCGTAACGAAAACGCGACCCTTCGCCCAAATGCCGTCTTCAAGGGCGGCGGACGGAGACGCGGGGGAGGGGAACGGAGTGCACCCGTATCCCCTCCCCATCGATTTCATGTTTGGCAATTTAGTTTCATGGCGACGACGCGGAAACCAATTCGCGGCGAGCGGAAACCCATAGCCGTTTTCCTGTTTTCTCTCAATCAAAGGAGCGCCTGTCATGGCCGCTATCACTGCTGGGCTCAACTTCTCGACTCTGTCGGAAGAGGGCATCAATCTTGCTATCTGCACCACCGTTAACACGACCTCCAACCCGGAATATCCCGCGCAGCCGTTCGCTTATGGTTCGATGACCATTGGTCTCGACGGTTCGAAATTCGTCTTTGCCAAGCCGCAGGGCCTTTATGCCATCGGCACGGTTGGATATTTCGACGTGTCGTGGAATTTCTACGCCATCACCGTCGCCAATGCTCTGACCACCTATGGTCAGAAAATCGGCGTCATGTCTCAGTGCGCTTCTGTCACCGCTGTTCCCACGTCCACCCTTTATGACGGTGTTTGGGTTCAGATTGACGGTCTATGCCCTGGCATCACGGTTGCCGCGTCTACTTCGGCTAACGCGCAGCTTTATCCGATGGCCGTGGATTCGGGTCGCACCATTACCGCTATGACGGCTCCCGTCGCGGCGGGTACGGCGGGTAACGCGTTCACCATCACCGCGACCTCGGCTCCTTCCTATCCGGTTGGAACCACGATCACGATTGCTGGCGCGACGCCGACGACGCTCAACACCACGTATATCGTTGTTTCCCCGGCGACGGTCGCCGGTTCGTACAACGTCACGTCCACCACGGCTACCGGCACTTGGGCTTCGGGTGGAACCGCGACGGGAACGATTCAGGGCGCTCTCGCTAGCTCTGGCACCACGGCGATCAATGGTATCATCTTGACCACGGCTAATTCGACCATCGCCGGTAACTTCGCTGGTCTCTTGAACAACCCCGAAGTGTATCTGACGACCTAATAACATGAACGAAGGCCCCGGATAGCCGGGGCCTTTTCTTTTCGAAGGAGAAAGCACCCCCTATGGTTGAAACAATCAAGATGGATGGCCGTACAGGAGCTATTGGCTCTAGTGGCGTCGTCGATTTCAGCGCCCCCGATCTTGCTAACGTGGTTTTCTACACGAAACCCGCTCTAGATCAGGAACAGTCGCGCTTGCGTGGTATGCCTTGGAATAAGGCTATGACGTATGTTCGCATTCAACATCCGGGGGAAAAAGACTACATCGATCGTCCCGTGATGGATGATGATGTGGCGAAGATGCGTTGGCCGCGACAGTGGGAAGCGTTCGAACGAAAGCAGGAACACGTCCCGAATGGGACGCCCGTTGAATGCTTGTTCCCAGGACAGCCCGAAGTCGCGGCCAATCTCCATTCCATCGCGATCCATACCGTTCAACAGCTTGCGGGGCTCACGGCTCATGGGCTTTCGACCATCGGTATCGGGGCTACTCAGTATCAGCAAAAAGCCAAGGATTTCCTTTCCGCCGCGAACGGCGGGGCGGGGATGCACCGGCTTACAACTGAAAATGAGAAGCTGAAAAACGCATACGAAACTCAGGCCAATCAAATCGCGCTGTTGAAAGCGCAGCTTGATAAGCTCATGGCTGAGAGGTCTGGCGTTCCATCCGCTATGATCCCGAGCGCCCCCGCGCCTACCGCGCAAGCCCACGCCAATTTGCAGCCCGCTTATAGCGCGCCAGAATTGAGCGACGAACCGCTATTCGTTGAGGTTCCTGACGAATTGAGCGGTGCGAGTATTTCCGAAGTCACACAGGAACTTCCCAAACGCCGGGGCCGCCCCCCGCGCGAGCATTAAGGCTTAAATCATGTCCGCTATTTCGAACCTCATGGGGCTTGGTTTGGCCCCGGCTCTCGCCACCAAAATCGCTGTTCGCGATCCCGATACTGTTACCGTGTTTGGCGGAACGACTTGCCCCACGGCGACTCAGGTTCAAAACCTCGCCGCTTTCCCCGACGAGGGAAACATCTATCGCGAAGTTGTTTCCTCTCGCAACCCCAGCAGCACCGCTGGCGATTATGTAGTCGGCGTCTTTTCCATTCCCGCTTATTCGTTCGATATTGCGGGACGTGGTTTGAACTTTCTTTCTCAGGGCAGCGTTGCAAACAACACGAATGCCAAGCGTGTCAAGATTTATTGGGGATGCACCACCGCTGTAGTCGGGAACGTCGTTTCTGGCGGAACCGTCATCGCGGATACCGGCTCTTACAGCACGACTGGCGCGGCGGGTTGGTCCGTCGAGGCCAATGTGTTCAAATATGGCGCGTCTGGTTCCAACACGCAAATAGCGCTTCACATGAGCGCTCAGATTGGCGCGGTTGTCGGCTCGCTATTGGTTCCTAGCGCCCTCACGTCCACGGAAAGCGGCACGATCTTGGTTGCCGTCACGGCGAATGCCGCGACCGCCGCGACTGATATCATTTACAACTTCTTCGAAGTGAACGCGATGAACTAACGACGGCATAGGAGCGCGGTTCATGCCGTCCACGTATCTGCAAATCATTCAAACGGCTTGTGACGAGCTAGGGCTTAACCGCCCTAGCGTCGTCATAAACTCGACCGATTTGCAGATACGCCAGCTATCCGCGCTCATGAAGCGTGATCTTCGTGAGTTGCAGCAAAATTACGATTGGACGGCGCTTCAATCGGAATTTGATCTATTCGTCTCGCAACCTGTCAGCGCAACGGGGGACGTGGCACTTGGGACAAACACGATCCTGAATGTAACCGGGGTTGGAGGTACGCCTCCAACTGACTTCAATGGCGATTTCAGCAATGATTTCGGTCCTAGTTTTGCCGCCGATCCTAGCCTTTGGGTTGTCGTCGGACCCTATCTTCCCGTCAATACGCGCGTTGTCTCGGCAGCATGGAACGGAAGCACCTACACGCTAACTGTCGATCAATATGCGACGGGAACGGCCACGGGACAGGCGATTGTGCTATCTCAGGACACGTATCCCGGCCCCGCCGATTTCGACCGCTATATAAATCAAACATGGTGGGATCGAACGAACCGATGGTCTTTGATCGGGCCGGATAGCCCTCAAATTGACCAATGGCATCGATCAGGAATCGTGAGCGTTGGGCCTCGCCGTCATTTTCGGCAAATTGGGTATGACGGTCTCACTCAGTCGGGTGGTTCCATCAACAATTACCGGATTTGGCCTCCTCCTGGCGCGCAAGATACGCCGCTTCAATTGGCCTATGAGTACATATCGGTCAATTGCGTTTTGTCCGCTACCGGGACGCCTCAGCCTACCTTTTTGGCCGACACCGATTTTCCGATCCTAGATGAAAACATGCTCATTCTTGGGGCGAAATGGCGCATGTGGCAAATCAAGGGTTTCGATTACGCCTCGATGCAAGAAGAATATATCGACTACGTTGATCGTAAGTATGGGAACGATGGCGGGGCAAAGACACTTTCCATGGTTGGAAGCCGTGTCGGATTGTATGCGTCGCTTACCCAGGATGGGAATTTTCCAGGCCCCGGCGCGAGCGGAACTTAACGAATGCGTCGGACCGCTACCGCACGCAAGCCGCCTAAATCGGTGGTCTCGCAGGGCGTCCCGTTGCCCGCCCCCGTGGGGGGATGGGACGCTATTTCCCCGTTGGCGAATATGCCCGTGGACCGGGCTGTCCAGCTTGACAATTGGGTATGTCGCCCAGGTTGGATCGAGCCGCGCAAGGGCTTCGTAGCCCAGGCGACAGGGGTTGGGGCGTCTAACTCCCCCGTTCAATCGTTGATGGCCTATAATGGTTTAAATGGCTCGTCTCAATTGTTCGGCGTATCGGCGGGGACAATTTACGATTGCACGAATGTAGGGGCAGCGACAGCGACGGCGGCGACAGGGTTGCAAAACTCTCGTTTACAGCATGTCATGTTCTCCAGCCCGTCGAACGCTTCCTATTTGATGACCGCCAACGGCGCGGATGCTCCTTGGTCCTATGACGGGACGACGTGGGCGCAACGGCCTATTACGATAGGATATGCGACAGGATCAATCACTTGGTCGGTTAATTTCGTCCCGAATGAGACAATTGATCTAAACGGAACCATCGTTACGTTCGTGTCTGGCGCTCCTGGCGCTAACCAAGTGACGATAGGCGCGAACCTCGCGGCGTCGCTTACGGCCTTCGTGTCGGCCTTGCAATCGTCGATCGATACGAATATTTCTCAATTTACTTACGGGCAGCAACTCGGAACCACGCTAACCCTCACGGCGGCGACTTCGGGATATGCCGGAAACAATCTGACACTTTCGGCGGGCTACGCTCGCGGAACAATGACCTTCACTAGCAACCCCAGCAATGGGGATACCGCAACCTTTAATGGGGCCACGGTAACATTTGTCACGAGCGGTGCGACAACCAATCAGGTCAACATAGGGGTTGATCTTCCGACCACGTTGACGTCGCTTTTGGGGGTTTTGCAAAATTCGTCGTCGGCGGGTATCAATAGTTTTTATTACGTCGTTAACGGCCATGTGTTGCAAATACAAGCCGCTTCTCCGGGGCTGCTGGGGAACTCACTGACCATCGCGGCGTCGGCGGCTACGGTATCGGGGCCGACATTGGTGGGCGGTTCAACAGCCTCGCCATCGGGGTCGAATCTTACGGGCGGCGGTCCCAACTATGGAATTACGCCGAGCGATTTCATTCACGTCAATTCGTACATGAACCGGCTTTGGTTTGTCCCGGTCAACTCAACGAATGTCGTCTATCTTCAAACCGTTTTCGGCGTCCAGGGGTCCGCTTCCGTATTTCCGCTAGGCCAGCTTTTGAAGCGCGGCGGATATATCATGGCCATCGGAACATGGACGGTAGACACTCGCCAAAGCGTCGATGAATATATTGCCTTCATATCCTCGCGCGGCGAAGTGATCGTGTATGAGGGAACCGACCCGACGACGGCGGGAACGTTTCAACTTACCGGCATTTACCAAATAGGCGCCCCGATTGGGCGAAGGTGCTTCCTTCGCATCGCGGGCGACATGCAGATTATCACGGTTGATGGCGTTGTCGGCATGTCCGAAATGCTTTCGACGGATCGCGCTGCGGCCAATCGTGTTTCGCTAACCTCGATCATCATGAACGAGATGGCGAAAGCCGCTCAACAATATAAGAACAATTTCGGGTGGCAGATTTCTGAATTTGCCATTGGCACTCTTGCGATTGTGAACATTCCAATCCAAGAGAACGCCCAACAAATGCAATATGTGATGAACACGATTACGGGCGCATGGTCGCGGTGGATTGGATTGGACCAAACCGGAGCTATCAATTCCGCGTATGGGATCAATGCGAATTGTTGGGAAGTGAACGGCAACGATCAGATTTTCTTTGGCGGAAACAATGGGACCGTCTATCAATGGAATGTAGGTTCCGGCGATGGGGGGCAGCCGATTACGTGTTTGGTGAAGGGGGCGTTTAATTCGTTCGGAAACGGCGCTCAACTAAAGCGCTATACGATGCTTCAACCTCTCATTACCACGAGTGGAAATCCCATACCCGCCATCGGGATTGATGTCGATTTCAGTCCGATTACGACGCTTTCGACCGAAGAACCGTTAGCGACGCTTGGGCCTCTGTGGGGGCAAGTGAAATGGGGTCAGTTCACATGGAACGCCCTACCCGCGACGACGAACAATTGGATTAGCGTGGTTGGAATGGGGCATTACGTTTCGGTTGTAACCCAGGTCACGACGAATGCGAACCCAAATAATCCGGCTTCGACGATCACGCTTCAATTGAATGGGTGGAACATCATGGCCGAAAGCGGGGCGTTCGTTTAATGAACCTCCTATTTGGCCATGACAAAACGGTCGCGGATTGGGCTTCAAAAAAATCCGGCGCTCCGTTGCGCGAATGGTTTTACGCTGTTGGAATAATTGATTCCAATGGCGTTTTAATTGGAGCGGCTTCGTTCCACGACATGAACGGATCGAATGTCGAAATATGCTTTTACGGTCCAGGGGCAGTTACAAAATCGGTCATGAAAGGGCTAGCTTTCTTCGCCTTCGTGACTTTGAACGTTAATCGCGTTACCGCGCGAACGCCTCGCATGAATAAGCTGGTCCTACGCCACTTGCCGCGTTGGGGCTTCAAATTCGAGGGCGTCATGAAACGATACTATGGACCCCATAAGCGACTAGACGCCGTGGTCTTTGGTCTTATGCCGGAAGATGCTGAAAAGCTGATGGGAGCGCGATAAATGAGCATGTCCGCGCCGTCCCCTCCCGATCCCGTCGCTACCGCCAACGCGCAACAAACGCTTAACCAAAACACGGCGAAGTATCAGTCAGAGGTTAACAACGTCAATCAAACGAACCCCTACGGGTCTTTGACGTATTCGCAGACGGGGACGAACCCCGATGGGTCGCCCATCTTCAATGCGACGACAACGCTCAACCCAGCGGAGCAAGCCCTTTTCAATACGGCTGTTGGAACACAGACGACCATTGGCAATGATGCGAACGCCCTTGCGAAGGGCCTCGGAAACTCGCTGACGACCGCACCGAATCTCGGCAATGACGCACTGACCAATACCATGATGGGTTGGCAGTCGAAATATATGCAGCCGATATTCGATCAGCAGCAATCGAACCTCGATTCCAAATTGGCCGCGCAAGGCATTACGCAGGGGTCTGGCGCTTACGACAACGCTCAGAATTTGCAATCCCGCAATGTCAACAATGCGTATGAAAGCGCCATGGCGGCGGATCAGGGGCAAGCCTATGGACAGGCGTTGTCTTCGTATCAGGCTCCCATTCAGACGCTTGGGACGTTGCTCGGCGAAAGCCAGCCGGGGAACGTGAACCAAAACCTCACGCAGACCACGCAATCGCAAATTCAGCCCGCGAACTACGAAAGCCTTGTGCAGCAGAATTATCAGAGCCAATTGCAGAATTATCAGAATTCCATGTCGGGCCTTTTCTCGATTCCTTCGGCTCTTCTCGGAGGATGGGCGAGGACAGGATTTAGCTTTTCCGATGCTCGCATGAAGAAAGATATTTCCCGCGTTGGGGCGCTCAACGATGGCACGCCGATTTATCGGTATAGGTATCGTGATGGCGATGGAACCATGCAACTTGGTTTGATGGCGCAAGATATTCGCAATCCCAAAGCCGTGATGACAGGCGACGATGGAATGTTGCGGGTGAACTACGAACTTGCGACAAACAACAGTTTGGAGGGCGCCCATGTCTGATCCCTCCCAAGTCGCAGCCGATCCTAGCCTTACGCTCGCGCCGGGGCCTCAATTTTTCAACCCCGCATATGCGACGCCTAACCAAAAGATCGCGCTTTATACCTACGCCAACGAATTGCTGAAGCCGCAACAGGTCAAGAACGGCTGGCAGGGCTTGGCGTCCATAGCGAACGCGCTTATCGGCGGGTATGCTGGCTACAAAGCCGATCAGATGGAGCAGCAATCCCGCGCGGCGGATCAAGGGGCGATGCTGTCTAACCCTGGCGTCGCGGCTCCCCCTCCTGGCGCGGCTCCTGTGAGCGGTTCGGCCCCTCCCGTTGCAAGCGCACCTCCCGTCAATCCGCAAGGCGCTGGCGATCCTCTCGCTGCGGCGTCGGCTATTCCGGTTCCCGCGAGCTTGGGAGGCGGGGCGCCAGCAAATGTCGCGGCTGCTCCACCTACTTCTGTTTCATCCTATGTCGCGCAAGCCGCCGCCGCGCGCGGTATTGATCCGGCTATCGCGACAAAAATGCTTATCGGGGAAAGCGGTGCTCAACCGGGGGCCGTTGGCGACGACGGATCATCATTTGGGCCATTGCAACTACACTATGGGAATGTCTCCGCTAAATATCCGCACCCTGGGTTAGGGGATGCTTTCACCGCCAAAACGGGCTTAGATGCTAGAGACCCTAAGACGTGGACACAACAGGTCGATTTTGCTCTTGACCAAGCCAAAGAGCAAGGATGGGCGCCTTGGGCGACGACGCGCGACAAATTGGGGTTGAGCAATACCGCTGGTATTGGAACCGTTGACCCCGCATGGGCTAAGGTCCAAGCCGACGCGGCGGAAGGAAATAAATTCATAGCCGCGCAAGAGGCCAAGAATGCCGCTGCCAGTGGGTTTGGCGGCCCGGTAGCGAGGGCGGCGGACGGTTCGACTATTCCTACCGATGCTCAGGGCCGTGCGATTGACCCCGCAAGCGGTCAGCCGACTATGGCTTACGCCCCCACGTCGCCAATCAAGGCCATGGGGGCGGCTCTCATCGGCGCGGGCGGCTCTGCCCCGCAGTCCCCCGTCTCACCCGCTGGTGCGCCTCCGCAAGGCGTCCGCACGGCTCAGAACGGCCCGGCGCTCCCTCTCTCGCCTAGCCAACTCGCCTACATCGCCGCAAATCCAAACGCGACACCCGAGCAACGCGCTTTCGCGATGCACTTGATGCAGCCGCAGACCGTAACCGATGTTACCGGAAATGTGCGCCCGATTATGCAAGGCTCGGCGATGGGGGCGCCGATTGGGAATGTGGGGACCGTTGGTCCTGGCTCCAACGTCAACGGCGTTGGGCTTTCGACTATTGTTACGGGGACGCCGACCGCGCCTCATGTTTCAACCATTGGTCCTGGTTTTGTGGATGGGGGAACTGGGGGAAATGCCCCACCTTCGCCGCCGCCGCCGGGGCCGAATCCCGGCGCGGCCCCTCAATCCTTGGGCGATAAGATATTTGCCCCAACTAGCCCTGTTGGCTCATTGATCGCGGCGGGACAAGCGGCGGCAGCGAGGGGCGCGGCGACCACTTCAGTCGCGGGCGGCGCGGCGGATCAATATGTGAAGGATATGCAGGGGGCTATCAATTATCAACGCTCGGCGCTTCCATTGGCTAAAGCCATCCCGGCGCTAGAAGCGCTAGGAACGCAAGGGACCGGACCCGGAACGGAAACTTGGAATGAGGTTATGTCTTTCCTGCAAAGCTCTGGCTTGCCCGGGATCGACACGACAAAGATCAAGAACTTCGACGAAGCCAAGAAATACCTAACTGACTTCGTAAACCAAAACGGGGATCACGGGACGAATGATCGCCTCGCGGCTTCTTTCGCGGGCAATCCCAGCACTGGCATATCTAATGCGGCGGCGGTTGACGTGGCGAAGACGGCGGCGACCATGCAGCGTTTCAAACAGGCTCAGGTTATGAGCTTTGGCGGCGCTACAGACCCGACGACGGGACAGCCAATGAGCAAAGATAAATATCTTGACTACGCCGCTAATTTCCAATCGAAATATGACCCGCGCGCGTTCGGCATCGACATGATGAGCCCCGCCTCAATTGCGGCGCTAGATAAGGAAATGCCGGTCGGAACCGAAGCGCGCGCAAAATTCAATGCGTCGTTGAAAATTGCCAAAGAACTCGGTCTAGTGACGAAATAACATGACCGATCTTCTTGGCTCATACCTAAATCAGGCGGCGTCACCCCCTCAAACGTCCCCCGTCGTTAATGGCGAGGATTTGCTGTCTGGATACCTTCCCCCGACTACGCCGGGGAGCTATCCTCTTGGTGATCCGCGCAACCAAGGCCGGTTGCCGGATTCTTACAAGACGCCAATTGTCGCGCCGAAGACGCCGCCCGTGGGCGATACCGTCGATCCTTACGATCCGATCACAAAGCAATTGAGCGACGCCGCTCATATCACGGCGGGGTATATCGGCAATCAACTTTATGGCGTTCCTGGTCAAATCGCCAATGAATTTCAGGCCGGGAAAGACCTTGCGGCGTCGGGAGCAAGCGATATTAAGGCCGGGAACTACGCGCCGACGTTCCCAAGCACTAACCCTCAGTCTTGGGGCGCGGGCGGAGTACTAAAAACGGCGGCGGGTGCTTTGGGAGCTTTGGGCTCTCCGATCAGCGGTGTTGCCGATAAACTCGTTCAAGAGCCGGTCACGGAAGCGACGGGCAATCCCCAAGCCGGGCAAGTTGCTGGGATGGCAGCCTCGGCATACGCGGCAAATGCTATCCCCCATCTTTTGTCCGGGGCGCCAGCGGACGCCGAAACCTTGCGCCTTGCGAATATTGCCAATCAAAGCAACATACCTATTCGCGCCTCTCAAATTTCCACCAATCCTTTTATAAACAAAATGGATCAGGTGCTTGGGTGGATACCAGGATCAGGACGGCAAGCGGAAGACGCCGCCCAAAAAGCGGCATATATCCGTGCGGCTTCTAATACGTTTGGAGAAGATACCCCGCAAATAACGCGGTCGGTAATTCAGGACGCCAAAGATCGCATCGGCGGCGTCATGAACACCGTTGAGGCCCGCACTCCCATTCAATTCGATCAGCAGCTTGGCGACGGCCTAACGAACGTCCTGCAAAACGCCAAAACGCTGTTCGGGGAGGGAACAGACCGGTTTAACGTCGTAAAAAATCAAGTCTCTCAAATAGTGTCCCTCGCGAGAGAGCATAACGGAACCATTCCCGGCGACGCATGGGCTACGTTGTATCACAAGGGATCGCCACTTGAGCGATTGAGTGGGGCGGCGGATAGCGATGTCGGCAATTTGGCAAACGATCTAAAAGGCGTCGCTCAAGACGCTGTTCAACGCCAAGCGACGCCAGAAGACGCGGCGGCATACACGAACGCACGTTTCCAATACAAAAACATGAAAACCGTTGAGCCCCTTGTCACAACGGGTATGCCGGGAGAAATTAGCCCCGCAGGATTGAACCAAAGGGTAAGAGCTAACTTCCCGACGACAAACGCGGGGCCTCTCGGAGACCTCGCCGATATTGGTCAACGCTTTCTTCGACAACCTAGAGACAGCGGAACCCCCTTGGGCGAAAAAGTATTGGGGATGGTCACGTCTCCCGGCGTAGCTGTTGGCAGCGCTCTAGCCGGTCAACAATTGGGCCTTTCTCTCCCTGAAATTGCCGGATTAGGCGTCGCGGCCCCGGCCATCAATGCGACCGTCGCTCGCATGGGTTCCGCTCTGCTCAATAACCCGGTTTACCGCAACTCTCTCCTTCGCGGCCCCGGCGATACTAGCAGCCTCGCCAAGGAACTTATTTATGGCGCGGTCCCGAATATGCCGACGAACCCGCCACGCAATCCATGAGAGTTTGAACGGGGTTTGCGTTCCTATCATGAGAGCCGCCCACAAGCCTCTCACGGTTCGCTTGACCATCCAAGCGGCGTAAATCCAGAACAATAGCCATCCAAGAAATTCGATAGGCGTCATGCGGCAGCCTTAGAGGCGAGCCGTCGCTTATAGCGCGTTCCCGCGAAATCTCAAAATAGCAGGTATCCAATGCCGTTCAACGGATCGGGCACGTTTGTTCCCGCTGTCACGTTTGTCGATAACACGACCGCGACCGCAGAGGATCAAAATACACAAGACAACGATATCGCGGGAGGTCTAACCGCGTGCATGACACGGGCGGGCCTCGCGGCGGCTACGGCCAATCAGAATTTCGGCGGGTTCCGCCTTACCGACATTGCCAATGGAATCGCGAGCACGGATGCTGTTAGCCTATCGCAGTTGATGGCGGCGACGGATTCTTGGTGTGGCGCTACAGCTGGTTCCGCGAACGCCCAAACGGCCACGGCGCCGAACTTTACAAGCGTCACGGGTCAAAAGGTTTCGTTCACGGCTTCTTACACAAATACGGCCGCGTGCACTTTCAACGCGATCCAAATTTTCAAAGCCTCGGCTGGTGGCCCTGTCTCGCTTACGGGAGGCGAAATAACCATCGGCAATGATTATCTTCTGGAATACCGATCCTCTCTAAGCGGGGGGGGCGGATGGATGCTGATTGGCCCTACCCTCTCGCCGACGTTGACAAGTCTTGGCATAAGCTCGGACGTGGCGACCGCTTTAACATCGGGCTCTGCATCTCAGTGTTACATTGATCTTGGCGGCGTTCCGGCCATACCGGCTGGACGGTTGACCTTGACCACGGCCACACCCGTTCTTTCAACTGCCGTTCTCGCGGCGACCACAATCATTTACACCCCATATTTAGGCAATAACGTTCCTGTTTGGAATGGGACGGTTTTTGGCAATGCGTCCTTTTCGGAAATCAATCAAGCCTTATCCGATACGACAAATTCACCCGCTGCGGCGATTGCCGGTAGTGTCTATGATATGTTCGTTTGGTCTAAGTCCGGTGTAATTACCCTTTCTCGTGGACCTGTATGGTCTAGTTCAACGGCTAGAGCGCTAGCGCTTAATTTTACCAAGGGTTTTTACGTTAACGCTTCTTCGATTACCAACGGACCAGCCGCTGGATACGGTGTTTATGTTGGAACAATTGCGACGGATGCGGGGGGGGCTACGGTAACGTTTAATCCGATCCCCTCGGCGGCTTCGGGAGGACCTACAAATGGGGCATGGGTCGGCATATGGAACCAATACAATTCCGTCCCCATATTTGCCGCCGAACAAGATTCAAAAGTATCGTGGACGCCTACCGCGTCTTGGGGGAGTGCCGACGCTTCGGCTAACAATAGAATAACATTTGTGTCGGGACAACCTCAGGCCGGTGTATCTGCTACGTATTTTGTCCAAATATATTCGCTAAATGCGTCAAACTATGCTTACTCTGGAATAGGTTTCGATTCGACGACATCACCATCTGTGGCTGGAACTGTTCAAACCGGCAGCGGCGCATCCGGTGGTAACTCAACTGTTTCGATCAACCTTAGCTTAAATCCGCAAACCGGAAAACACTATATCCAAGCGCTTGAAATAGCCGGTTCTGGTTCCCCTGTTATTTACGGCGGGTCGGGCGGGATGCAGCTTTCCGCACAACTTTGGTACTAAGGATCAACCATGCTCCGTAAGCTAGGGATTGCACTCGCATTCGCGTGCGTGGCGACAATGGCCCACGCCCAAACGCAACAAACGCGCTCGCAAATCAATACTCAGAACAACAACAATATTACGACGAATGGTCATGGGGCTATTTCTGGCGCGGTTTTGAATGTCTTGCTTGGAAATATGAACGCCAGTTATGGCGTTCTTAATGACGCTAATTCGTGGACGGGAACTAATACGTTCGTTTCAGCCCCCATTATTTCAGGACAGACTGGCCCATGTGTAGCAAATGGCTCCGGTCCTATGCTTTGCTCATTGTCTCCGATCTTAGGAACCCCGGCTAGCGTCAACCTCTTAAATGCAACGGGGCTCCCCTTTTCAACTGGCGTTTCCGGGTTGGGCGCCAACGTCGCATCGGCGGCGGGAAACGCCCTGAACGGATCGGGTGCGCTGGTTGGTACGACAAGCCCCACGATCAACACGCCTAACCTCGTAGGGGATAATCTGACGGTCAACCCCGCCGCTCGCGATCTCGGGCCGTATGTCTATTACTACGCGCCGTATTTTACGGGGATTTCTGGCGACAACCCTTATGGGTCCTTCGGATTTGAATTGATCGCCACCGCAAACGCGGCAAGCGGCGGCGGTGGCCTGATAAATGCGGCGGTGATAAACCCTGGCGCGGCTTCATGTTTAACAAAAGTTACATGCCAAGGCGACATTGATTTTATTGTGTATAATGGGCACACCGGGCAAAACGAATTTTACTCATTGTTTTCTGGCACGGCGACTAATGCGGGCGGTCTTATCCCCGACGTTACAAACCGGAATATCCTTGGTCAAGCGAACAATACGTGGAAATGGGTGTTTGCCGACGCATACTATGTCCAAGATGCGACGCTTCCGCTTGTCCAGCTAAATTCGACCACGGCGAACCAGTCTCAAGAAATCCTGTTTCAAAACGCGGGAACGACATCGTTTTCCATCCTTGTCGGTTACGCGGCGGGGAACTATTGGAGCCTATACGATAACGCCTACGGCCAAGCGACGATCTATCAGGCCGCGAACGGGAACCTGACGCTCTCTCCGCATGGGAATGTCATCCTCAACCCCGCGAGCGGGTATGAGACCACGACGCCGTTTCTGGCGCTCGCTCCCGCTTCGATCAACTATGCAAGCGGGGCCATCACGGCGGCGAACACGGTTCTTTCGACGACGACATACGCTTACGGCTCCGTCACGGGATCGGGCCTGAACGGCTATCGCGCGTTGAACACTATTTCGCTGTCCGACGCCGTTGTGTCGGGATCAACTCCGTATTTTGTTTTCGATGTGATTGACCAGATTGGAGCCGGGGCGACGGGCAACCGATCAACCATTTTCGGCGTGGCGAGCGTGAGCGGGTTGCCGGGCGCCAATCTGAGCGCGGTGGGTGTCGAGGGGCAAGCCTACGTAAACGTCAACATGGGTGGCACGACAGGAGCTTATACGAATGCCGTGGGCTCGACCTTCGGCGGCAATTCGCAAGTTATCTCATATTCAGGCGCTACGTACTTGATCGGCGTCATCGGCCACGAGTTCGACGTTGAGATAGACACGGGCGCGAGCGCGGCGGAATCGCACGCGGCGACGCTGGTTCACACATCGGGGCATCGGGTCCGCGCGACCTATGACGACAGCGCGATGGAGATGGCGACGCAAGACAACGCGAGCGATCCCGGCTGGAAATACGGCATCGCCTTCGGCGGATACGCGCATCAATGGGACTTCGCCAGCGACTCAACGCTGATCTATGCCTGGACGCGGCAAAGCGGGACTGCGAGTTCATCGGTCGCGGCTATCGGCATTGACTTTTCAAACGTGACGTTTGGGACCGCGTTTCTGAAATCGACCGGGTTCTTAGTTGACGGTTCGGGCGCCGAGACCCTGACGAAAGCGACGTTCACAGCGGCGGCTCCCACGGTGGCCGCGAGCCAAGTCGGCATCGGCGGAACGGTATCGGCGGCGACTTCATGCGGCTCGCTGGCAAGTTCGGCGGGCTGTCTGGTTATCAACGTGGCGGGAACCACTCGCTACATTCCGTATTACTGAGAGGTTGGACATGAAACACGCCGTTGTCGCCTTCGGGCTTATGCTGCTCGCATCCCCCGCGTTCGCCCAAACCGTCGATCAAGCAACTCTCGATAAAGCATGGGCCGCTTGCTCGAAAACCGCTGATCGCGGTGGCCCGATGCTCGCCCCGGACGGTCATCAAGAGCGCAAAAGTCAAGGCCCTGGCGCGAAGTTCTCCCGTTGGGTTTCGCCCGATTGGGATGAAATCTGCGAGCCTGTTTTTCAGGAACATCTCGCGCGTGAGACCGCGCGGAAAGCCGCCGATGAAAACACCAACCCCGATTTGAGAGCCGCGCGAGACGCCGCGCGGGCGCTAGGAGCCATCAAATGAACCGTTTCGCCGCCATCGTCGCCATCGCGGCGCTTGTCAATTTTTCAGCGCACGCCGCCGATGCGCCGACCGTCTCTTTGACGGCGATTGACATTCAAAATATCGCTAAACTCGCCATTTCGGAAGATCGCGCTCAACAAGCCAAGAACGACGCGAAGCCGACGCTCGATAAAATTCAGGCCGCGTTTTCACCGAAACCCGCCGCTCCCGAGGCGCCCGCGAAATGATCCGCGACTTTCGCATCTTCCTGGCGCTCTGGTTTGCGTTGTTCAGCATCGCTAGCCCCGCGCTGGCGACGCCTCAGCAAGACTTGGTTCTGTTCGGACAGGCGCATCTAGGCCAGTCGGTTATCGACCTGAATTTCGCGAAGGGGCCTCCGTATTATCTGAAAGGCGCAACCGGCCCACTGACGGAGGGGCGCTCCACTCCCGCGACGGCGTTCGACGCCAATAACAATCTCGTCACTTGCGCGGCGTTTGTCCCTTGCGTCGCGGGCGGGCAGTTGTGGAGCTATGAGGCGCGGACGAATGGCGAGCCTAATAGCGTTGGGTCTGGCGCGACTATGGGGGTTGTTGGTTCCGGCGCGGTAGTTCCAACAGGATGGACGATTTTAGGCGCTCCGGGAACGGCAGGAAGCTACACTGTCACACTTGTCGGCCAAGGGGTCGAAAATGGCGTCAACTATATAGATGTTAATATCGCAGGAATAACGGGGACAACAGTTGGTTCATTAACAATTCAGCCACACGCTAACAACAGCGTTTCGGCAACATACGGACAAACATGGACGGCTTCATATTCGGCGCGATATACGACGCCGTCAACGGGTGTTTTGCAAGCCTATTTCATTAAACAATGGAATACGGCGGCTGGCGGTTCTATCGGTAACGCAACGCCCCCCATTACGCTTCCGCCTAGCACATCTACACTTGCCTCTGGACAATTTTCATCTTCCTTTACACCGGGTGCGCCAACTACCGGCGCGGTTGCACAGCAACTTTACATTCAATTTGCAATTTCTAGCACTCCTAACGTCACTGTTCGTTTTGGCTATTCCCAACTCGAACTCAACCCGGCCCTCCCCGCCTCGGTCGCGTCGGCTGTTGTGACCGCTGGTGGCTCAGGCGGCACGAACGGAACCAACGTTAACCTGACCGTGACGGGCGGAACTTGCACGACGCAGCCGGTTATTCAAGGCACCATCGCGGGAAATGCTCTGACCGCGATTACCGGCTATGGCTCGCCCGGCGCTTGTTCCGTGCTGCCGCCTAGCCCGGCGACGGTGACGGGCAACTCCCTGACCGGCGCGACCGTAACGCTCACGCCGACCGACAACAGCGCCAAGGCGTTCGCCACCCCGCCGATCCTGACCACGAACGCGGCTGTGACGCGGAACGCGAGCAACCTGTCCATCGCGACGCAACCTTGCGCGAATCCGTCGACCCTGGCGAGCGGGACGCCGAGTGCGCCCACGGGGTTTCCCGCAGACCAAATCATCGCCCAAGCGGATGACGGAACGCAAAACAACCGCATTGTAACCCTTCGCGCCGCGAGCACAGGCAATGGGTTTCTTGATCTTTTGATCGGCGGGGTCGGAACGTTCGTAAATAGCGGCGCTCTTTGGGCTCAGAATACGTTGGCGAAAATATCCGAGGCCACCGCCTTGAACTCGGTCAAATTGGTTTTCAACAACGGGGCGCCCTCCTCCGGGTCGCCTTCCGGGTCCATCACAACAAGCGCCCTACGCATCGGGGCTACGATCGGCGGGACGCAACAGATCAATGGTGGCATTTCCCGCGTCGCGCTGGCGTGTGGAAGCAGCCTGACGGGTTATTGAGGATAGGCGGCGTCAATCATGGCGCGGTAGGCGTCGTCTACAGCCCGTTTTCCTTTGTCGAGAATAACCAATAGGCCAGCGCCGTTCATTTCCGATGTAGGTTCACGCATGGCGGCAATGGCGGCACGGGCGGCGTCCATGGTTATTTCATGGGCAAGAGACCGGGGGTTAATCTGCGCCCAATCCAGGTGTTCACATTTAGGAACCCCCCATCTAATCCATGCCCATAACGCTTTCGCGACCTCTTCTTGCTTCGTGGTCATTTCAGATACCCTTTCAATTTCAGCCATTCCGCTAATGCAAGGCGGACGATATCCGGGCGGCTTGGTATGGTCGCTATATCGCGGCGCGCATCATCAACCGCAGTCATAAGACGCGGCGGCAGTCGCACGGTTAGCGGCTCCGCATCTACACGAGGGCGACCCATAGCTTTTTTCTCTGGAATTTGCTTTTCTGACATTGACAAGTCTCAAATAGGCGATTAGTCTCGGAAAGTCAACAAGTTTTGTCTAGTTCGCCATAGGAGCGTCGAATTTGCAAGACCGCAAGGCGTTCATAGGCCATTTTCTGCTAATCCTCGCCATGCTCGCGGGCGCGTTCTTCGCCACGCTGTACGGCGTCCCCCAAGCCATTTTCGCCGCCGATCAAAGCTATATGACGAGCGCGATTGTCGCCTTGGTCTGCGTCTCGGTTATCGCGATTGGTCGCGCGGCATGGTCTGGCGATGCGAGGGGCGTTGAGTTCGGACATTTCGCTGTTCGCATATCCGTGCTGCTAGGACTTGTCGGAACCGCTGTTGGGTTGAGCCTACAGGCTCGGGCGCTTGTGGGTGGCGCGGCGGCGTTTGGGCCTCTGGCAACCTCACTTTTTTCAACGATGACCGGGGCGGGCGCGGCTATCCTAATCGAGTTCATGACGTTCAACCTTGAGCGGGGGGCGCGTTCGTGAAGCTAAGGGATCGCTCGCCGATCTACATAGCTCTCGCCGACCTTTTCGCGGTCGTCTTGAATGTCGTTATCGTCGCCGTCGCTCCCGCGCACAAAGCCAATGGAATTGAGCATAGAGTTGAAGCAATTATAACACTTGATTGGCCCGTTTCATGGGATGCGGACTTAGACCTATGGGTTCGCACGCCTTCCGGCAAGCCCGTATCGTACAACAATCGCGAGGTCGGTTGCGCTGTCCTAGATCGCGATAGCCGTGGATTCCTCGATTCCGTCATCACGCTTCCTGACGGGTCCACGGTCAAAGTGCTTTCGTACAAGGAAACGGTTTCCATACGCTGCCTAGAGCCGGGTCGGTATGATGTCGCCGCCCATGCTTACGATGTTCGGATAGACGGCAGACGCGCCAGCTTGCGAAACGATCTAGGGATCAAGGCGCGTACCGAGGTCGTCAAGATTAATCCGACAATCCAGACCGTGTTCGCGAAAGACGTAACGCTCAATTCGATCTGGCAATGCGAGAACGTCGTTTCTTTCGATTTATCGCGCACGGGTGAAATCACATTCGTTGATCCGCCGCTAACTTGTATCACGGAAGGGGAATATCGGCCAACGTCAACGACGCCTTCCCCGTCGCCGGGGGTGTTGCCATGAGCTACCTAACCGCCTTCATAGTCTCGTTTGGTTCCTTCCTCGCGCTGTTGGCGGTTATCTCGGGATGGCTATTCCGAACGTCATCTGCTCCGTTCGCAATGAAACTGATAATCCCGGCTCTGTTGGTTGGCGTCGCTTGCGGGGCTCCGTTTTCGATCTTGGAAATGCTCGGCTTTCCGGTCCCTTCAACAATGGCGGCGCTCCCGGATCACGTCAAGCTCATAGCCTTTGTCACTCAGGATGACGAGCGTACCGTCGATCTATGGCTATCGCGCGATGGGCGCCCGCGAGCCTATGAGGTCACGCTTGATAGCGAGTTGAAAAAGACCCTTCGCGAGGCCGCGCGTGAGATGGGACAGGGTAAGCCCGTGTTCCTGCACAAGCAACCGAAGAAAACGGGTCCGGCTGGCGACGCGAAGATGAGCGGGTCAAAGAACGGCGTAACCGAAATTCATGATGATTATGTCTCGGGATACACACTAGACGATACGGCGGGGCTTCCTCCGAAATGATGGGGCTGAAAAATGGGCGCTTGTCATATCACGGTCAATAGAGACGTTCGGTTGAGGCTTTCCAGTGATCCGATGTTGGCGGATCAGATAGCCATTATCACCGAAAGCCCCGATGACGACGCCGGGAATACGTGGACGATGAAAGTGTCTAGCCCGCACCTACCCAAGGGCTATCACTATCAGCAGGACTTAATCCTAGAAGGAAATTCGATCCGCTTCAAACCAGACCTTGACGTATAGGAGAACAGCCATGATTGGACGCATCGCCTTGCTTGCCGCGTTTGTCGCCTCTGGCTCCGCTTTCGCGGCGGGTCAGCCTCCTAAGCATATTTGCAAACCCGCGAAAGACGTTCGCTCGTCCTTTCCCGCGAATACCGTGTTCACGACGGTTACGCCGGGTCAACTGAATTTCCTACGCGGCGTCGCGGTTCTCAACCCGCAAACGCCTCCGGGAATCCCCCCCGGCCATGGCGCGGTATTGGTTCAGGGTCCGGGCAAAGACGCGGGCGGCTTCGTGTTTTTCGTCAACGGTTCCTCGTATTGCACGCCGATGGTGACGCCGAACGAGTTGATTAAGATGCTTGTGGCGATCCCGACCGGCAAGACGGATGACGAAGGGAACGAGATGTGACGCTAGATCACGGCTTAGACCTCGATAACCCCTTCGTGGAAGCCGCCGCCGCCATGATTGTTTGTGGCGTCGTGTGGTGGCTTTGGTTTGAAATGATGAGAGGGATTGACTGATGAACATGCCCGCAATTCGGCAATGCGTCTCGCCGAATTATACCCCATCGCCCATCGCTCACAACCTCATTTTTGTCCATATGATGGAAGGCGGCGCGGCGGGATCGGCGGCGTATCTTTGCCTTTCGAGCACTCGCGCGAGCGCGCATTTGTGCATGTCCGAAGATGGCTCGCTCGTTTATCAGCTTGTCCCCCTGCAATATAAAGCATGGGCACAATGTAGCTATAACGGACTGGGCATTTCGTTGGAAATTCCCGGCTTCACGGCGCAAGGCATTCCAGAGGCCCGCTGGCGTTCGGCGGCGCTCATTGTCGCTTGGCTATGCCATGCCTACGGGATACCGCCTGTGTGGGCTCCTAATGGGCAGGGACGCGGCGTATGCCAGCATCACGATCTAGGAGCGGCGGGAGGCGGTCATGTGGACTGTTCGGGCGTGGGGTCGCCTACGTGGCTAGCATTCATGGGATACGTCAAAGAAGCGTTCGACGCCATGCCGATGCCGCTTCCCGCTTGGGCGCTTCATGGTGCGCCCGCGCCTCACGCCGTTGAATTGCCGCCGAACGTCACGCCTGAGCCTTCGCATGAAGGCGCGGATCGAAGCGAGCAAGGCGCCATCGCGTATCATCCTACCGCGTCAAATTATCCTGCCGGTTCCGCTGCGGATATGCAATGGCGGTTGAACAAGGCCGGGGCTTCTCCGCAACTTATTATTGACGGGCTCGCCGGCAATGCGACGCGCCGCGCGCTAACGGCTTTCCAGTCGTCTCACGGGCTCGATGCTGACGGAATGATAGGCCCGCTGACTTGGGCCGCTCTCGAAAAGGCTACGTCATGACCGCCGACCTTCGCGCCGAACTTGACCGCATGGCCCGTGAAATAGCGGATTTGAAAGCGCGGGTGAAGATGCTTGAACCGGGGCGTCATCAACCGCATGTGTCGTATGGATCGGGGGATATGCGGGCCGCGCTCATTGTGTCGCCTTCGCCTATAGATCGTAACGTCGTTGTTATGGCCGGGGGTGGCCAATGATTTCCGCCGCCGATCAAGCCGACGCTGAGAGGGCTAAAAATTTGGCCGCCTGGAAAGTGCGCGCCGCGATGACGAACGAACAGTTGATCGCGGAATGGTGCGAAAATCAACGCTTTATCGCGGAAGGGCAAGTCAAGTTTATTGAACAAGGTATCGCGGATCGAAAGAAACTCGACGAGGATATCCGTAAATACGGGGAAGAGGGCTGACTTCCGCCCTCCCGCTCGCTGTCTCCCTCGCCGCTTGGTATTGGGCTCTATCCCGTCCTGACCATGGGAACTACGATTTCACGAGCATCTTCTATTGGTCGCTTGCGATGATCGTAACGCTGGCTTCTTGGCTTGTGTATTTCATGGTGAGGGTGTGGGGGTAGGTGGCGGTATTTTGTTAGTGCGCTTCCGGCGATCAACCCGTCCCGCTTCTTTTTTGTTCCCCGCCGAATATCGGTTCGGTTGAGACAAGCCCAAAACGGAAGCCGACGACGGCGCATTCCTACCATTTCTGACGCCCTCAATCAAGCGTCGAATGAACCCGTTCGCGCGGGCATCTCGGTATCCGCCGAGGCGCGAGCGGTTGCCCAACTCGGCGGATACCAAAAGGTGCTCACATGCTCATCACTGGCAACGTCCTTCGCCATTTAGGCGTCCAACTCGCGACCGGAGCCGCCGTCGCTGTCTTGGCCTATCTCTCCAAGGCGGATTATTCGTCGCTTGGCGTCTATGCCCCGCTGGTTCAAATGCTCGCGGCTACGGCTACCTCGATCTTCAATGAAGCCATCGGCTCCGCGCCGTCCAAGTCGTAAGGAGAACTTACATGTTCAAGGAAATCGACCCTGGTTATGGTAAAGCGTTCGCCGCCGTATGCGCGCTGGCGCTCGCGCTTTCCGGTTGCGCCGCTGGTCAGAATTTGACCAACAGCATCGCGACTTCGACCAAATCCGCCGCCGCCGATATTAACGCGCTTGCGGCTCTCGCGAATGATCCTGGCGTCCAGGCGGCGGCGGCGAGCGTTCGCGCTTTCGGAACCGCCGCGATCTGCTACGCGAGCGATGGTTCCGTCCTCGTCAATATGGTGGCGTCCAGCGCGGGCGGCGCCGTCGCTGCTCAAGCGGCCAAGGGCTCGCAAAAGGTCTATGTCTCGACCTCGGCGCTTTGCCTCAAGTTCGGCGGAACGGTTGCGGTGACGCTATGAGCATCGTCCAGACCATTCTTGACGACGTGGGGAAGGTAATCGACGTGTTCGGCGCGACAGCTCCCACGGCGACGGAATCGGCTGCGACGCTCGCGGGGAAAATTACCGTAGGCGACGCGCGCGGGATTATTTTCGTTGCGAAGGCAATCCCGGTTTCTGAGTTGCAAGACATCATTTTTGGGACAAGCCCCACAGGAACCAAGATTGATGAAACTTTCGATGTCACGGAAAAGGTCATCGCCTCGATTTCCTCAGCGTTCCCTGTGGCAATTCCCCAAGCCGCGCTTATCGAAATGCTGCTAAAGGTCGGCAACGTCGGCGTTGATTTTGCCATCGCGCACGGCGTCACGATCTCTCCCGGACAGGGTGACTTGTCTTATGAGGACTCGCCGAACTTCAAAGACCGCTAACCTCAACGCATCGGGATCGTAACAATGAATGCTGCCCCTGTTCAACCTCCCGATGCGTCTTTCCTCGATTGGCTATCAGCGCATTGGGAAACGGCGGTAAGCGCGATCTTCGGCGCGGGGTTAGGATGGGGGGCAACGCGAACAACGGTGAATGACCACGCTAGGCGCATTGAAAAGCTGGAAGCTGATGGCCCGGCGAATATCGCGGGGCTAGAGGGGAAGATAGATCGAAACCACGCTCAGCTTGTCGGGTTGATCGTGGATTTGGCGAGGGGGGAAAGGCAACAAAGAAGTTAGTGGATGCGCGGGCCGGGCTTGAGTACCGGCTACAATTCACGGTCCTAGCAACTAAGGCTAGGCAAGGGATTCGCACCATTACGCGCGGAGCAACCCGATTGAACCCTATGTCGGTGCGTGTCCATCCACGCCGCCGCGCATCCTCGCAATCCCTAGCATTTCCGCTCGATCCCGTCAACTCAGAAAGGGCATATAATGCCAGTTCCGCCATTATATGACGAAGCTGTTCTCGCCCTATGCTCCGAATTGAAGCATCACAACGGGGAACCTAACCTAAACGCCATCGCGCAACGCCTCAACATAGGACGGTCAACGGTCCAAGGCGTTGTGAAGAGGTTGGCGCGCTCTGGAAAATTGGGAACGCGCGCCGTTCTCCCCGGCTTCGGTATCCGTCAAACTTCCGAGCAACGCGACCCGTTTGGAAATGTTGAGCGGTCGTGGGTTCAGCAAGTCCCGATGGGCGATCCTTTCGAGGTTCCCGAGGGGCATTCGGTTCAAGGCATTTCCGCGCTCGTGGACGCGACCGGCGCGACAATTCAACAATGGATCAAGACGAAAGCCGAACCCGCCCATGAACTGCGGGACGCGCTCCTAGACGTTTTCAAGGAATATGAGGGCCGGTCTGAACTCCCTCCGCTTCCAAACTTGTGCGATGAGAGATTGCTTACGGTCTATCCGATTGCCGACGTTCACCTTGCCATGCAAGCCTGGGGCGCGGAAGTCGGCGCGAGTTGGGATTTGGAAATAGCCGAGCGGACGATATTCGATTGTGTTGATAAGCTCGTATCCTCGGCTCCGAAGTCCAAAACCGCAATCATCCTCAACCTTGGCGATTTCTTGCATATAAACGACGCGACGAATGCGACCCCGGCGTCTGGTCACAAGCTAGACGTTGACGGACGTTGGCGCAAGATCGCCAGGATAGCCATTCGCATTCACATTTCATTGATTGAAAAGGCTCTGGAAAAACACGAATCCGTCGTTGTCGAGTATCTGAGCGGAAATCATGACCCTGACGTGTCGCATGTCATCGCGGCGGCGTTGGAATTGTTCTTTGCCAACAATCCCCGCGTTAAAGTCGATTCAGACCCTAGCGAATTTTTCTGGTACAGACACGGGAAAGTCTTGATTGGAGCCAATCACGGGCATAAAACAAAAGCCTCTGATTTGCCCGGCGTCATGGCTGCTTACCGATCCGAAGATTGGGGATTGACCAAACACCGTTATTGCTACAGCGGCCATCTTCACCATGATCGAAGCGGCGAAAAGCATGGCGCGAAATGGGAGATTTTCCGCACCGTTTCGGGCAAGGATGCTTACGCTCATTCTCACGGTTACTCGTCAGGTCGATCCATGGTGTCAATCACGCATCATGACGAACGCGGCGAGATAATGAGGCATACGGTCAACATTTGAACCGGAGAGCTATCATGATTGAACCGCGCAAGGTTTTGAAGCTCGTTCCCGGCAAAAAGACGGAAGCTGAAACGGGTCCGTTCCCCATAGGCGCCAAGGTCCGGCTAAAGTCCGGGGGGCCGTTCCTATGTGTGCAAAAGCCCGGCCCTGAATGGTCTTACTGCACATGGTTCGATGACGTTGGAAACCGCATGGGGCCGGAAGAATTTCGCAACGGGACGCTAGAGCTTTATGCCGAGAGAAAGCCCCGTGTTCGTGTTATCAAACGGAGAACAAGCAAATGAAACTGTATGTTGCTGGTCCGATGCGCGGCATTCCCGAATTCAATTTCCCCGCGTTTCATGCAGCGGCGAGTAAATTGCGAGCGGAGGGGCATTATGTGTTCAATCCCGCTGAACGCGACAATGAACGCCACGGCGTGGACATTTCCAAGGGGAACGTCAACGGCGACGAAGCACATGCGGCGAAAGAACATGGGTTCAATCTGAGGGTCGCTTTAGGCGAGGACTTGGCTTGGATTTGTGAGCACGCGGACGGAATCGCGTTGCTCCCCGGCTGGCAGAACAGCAAAGGAGCAACCGCCGAACGCGCCGCCGCTATCGCGCTCGGATTGTCGGTATTGGAGCTTTAACTATGGTTGCCGATAATGCCGGGCGAAAAGACGATACGGGCAAAGACCCTTGGCAGTTACTCCCCTTTGACGCCGTTCGCTCCATTATCGCGGTGCTTAAGTTCGGCGCTGCCAAATATGAGCCTCGCAATTGGGAACGGGGTATGGATTGGGACCGTCCGTTTTCCGCTTGCCTTCGCCATCTGACGGCATGGTACGATGGCGAGCCCAAAGATGCGGAAACGGGGTTCTCTCATTTAGCTCATGCCGGTTGCTGCATTCTCTTTTTGCTCGCCTACGAAATCCGAGGGATAGGGCATGATACGAGACCGAAACCAATTGAGCCCCGCAGAACGCTTCCGGGCCGCATGGAAGGCGTATGACGCCGCGCTAGGTACTGGCGACGCGGATATTATCGCGGCGGCGCGTGAGGGGCTCGCTGCGGTGGCGTGGAACCTAAGCCATGTGATCTATGCTCGGCTCAAGTGCGAAGCCGGGGCTTGTCATCGGCTGACGAATTAGCCCTTCGCATAAATGCATCAATGTAATGCGTGCAATGGGCCGTAAAGTCCGCGTCCGTGGACGGCTCGAATACGCCCCACGATTGACGATCTTCGCTCGGCTTCGTTCCGCTTAACGGGCTTCGATAACACGATTTGGCAAGCGAACAATCATCGTGCGCGCACATTGTGATGTCTGGCATATCACTCTCTCCCATCCCTAGCCCGCTTCCTTATCGGAGGCGGGCGGGTTTTGCGTTTGAATAGGTCGCCAATACACGCCGAAAACATTCCATTCCGGGTGTATTGCTGATGGAATGACGGTTTCGACTTTATCGTCTCCATCACGGATGATTTCGACGCGGACATAACGATAGCCGTCCATGTCGGGAGATCGGCGCATCCATGATCGCCAGCCTTCGCCGGGAAGTTTCCAGTCGCTCATTTGGCTTGCTCCTGTTCTTTGACGAGCGGGGAGGCGGCGAGCATGGCGGACCAAATGCGCGGGATAGCTTCGTCGTCTACAGGCTTCCCTATACCGATAGACGCGGCGCTTTCACCATTCGCAACCATCCCCGGCGTCACGTTCTCCAATGCCTTCGCGACCGTGGCGAGGGCGGCGCGGGCGATGTCATTCCACGTTTCGTCGGACAGCCCAGCTTTTACTAAACCATGGAAATTGCCTCGGATCGCCTTCGCCACTTCCTCGACTAGCTTTTCATGGTCGCTCATTTTGGAGGCTCCGGGAGGGGTTGCCAGAAAGTGGGGCGCGAATAGCCCAATGGATCATTGTCTTGGTCATCGAGCGTGAAACATTCCGCGTCCCAACAGCCAATTTTCTTGTTGTATGAGACTATTTCGACGCGATCCAAGCCCCCGCCGAACGCCAAAATCCGCTTCCCATTCCTCGGCGCCGTCTCAATAGGTTTCCACTCGCTCATTATCGCCTCTCATTTTGGGGTAGGGGTTGGGCGCAACAATTTTGTTTCGCCCCATCGTTGAAATTCCCACCATTTTGGCTCAACATAACCCAAGTTTCGCGCCGTTGTGCGCGCGTCATTTGCAGCGGCGTCCGCCGTCTCGAATCCATACGCCGATATAGTCGTGATTGATCCGTTGCGATGACGAAAGCTGCATTCGTAACCGTGGGTCATACGCATCCTCGTCTCTCCAAGTTGTCTATATGCGGGGGTGGGGGTTATAGATCGGGCATGGAAATTGTTTTTCCAGCAAACGGCCCTTCTGTAAGTGGGTCCATGTCTGTTCGCGTGCATATGTCTATTAAAGGGTTGTCACCCCCCGTCATAATGTACTCGTGTCCATCTATTTCCTCAGTATGAAAAACCAAATTACGCAAATCTTCGTCGGTTACAGGGTCTCCGTCTGGATCAAAAACCGTTCGGAACCCTTCAAGCATTTTCCCCACAAGACTATCCGCGCCAGTTTTCGCAAAAGACTTTGCTCGGGTGGAAATCTCAATTTTTAGAGTCAAGGGTAAGCTGGTCATTTAAGCCTCACTTGTGCAAAGGATGGTTTTTGGGATGGGAACGCCGAATCGCGGTTTTGCGATGTCATGCATTATCAATGATTTGGGAATACGAGTTAGGGCGGAAGCGGTGTCCGCCTAACTCATTTCCTACAGTGTCCAGAATTTCGCGTTTCACGGCTAAAATCCTTTGCGGGTCAGTTCCTTGGACGATCACCGGCGCCCGTCTCATTCCGAAAGTGTCCGGGAATGTCCGGCTATATCCGGCGACGATGGATGGAAAAACGGATGGGAAGGGTCATTGGAAGCATTCCGCTGATTTGATATTGCCAGGATTGGAATAACCGAAAGAGGGTTCCAAGCCCCAGGTCCAAGACATTGTTCTGTTTCCATCCGCCGTGTTGCATCCCCTGGCGGCGGGGTGTACTCTGTGCCAAGTGGCCCAAACAATTTCGCTATCGACAGTGTTGAGCGGCGGACAAATGGGGTATGCCGCTTCCTCCTCCGCTGGCGTAGCCGGGAGACCCAAGGTCCGCGCCCGCGCAAACTCGCATTCATGCTTGGTCAATCCCTTGACGAGCGAAACCGTTCCGCCCTCGGATTGCGTGAGCAAATGCCACGTAGGCGCGTCGTCTGGCGTTTGACTGTACGCGGGCGCCGCAAGTAGGATGGCCAGGACGGCAAGCGTGCGGCTCACTTCGTCTCTCCTAGTGCGGGGTTGACACGCGCCACTTTCATTCTGATTTCGTTCGGCAGATTTTCCATGAACGCCAGCGAACATTCTGGCGATACGAAAGCTCCAACCGCCGCCGCGCAATTTGAAATGATGTTGCGGAGCCGTTCATTTTGCGAGCGCAAGCGCATGACCTCGGCGACTAGGTAGGACTGTCCGCACGTAGGGCAGCTACCGGCGAACCCTTGGTCGTCATAATTGGCGTGAACGGCGCTCACTTCGTCTCTCCCTCTGTAAGAGCGGCGCGTTTGAAATCTGTCATCCGTGCGCCGTATTTCTCCATCAAATCGTAGTGCGTGGGGTGAAGGCCATCCATCCCGCGATCTAGCGAAAACTGGTTCGCCCATACCGCTAGGAATGGCAAAAGATCGTCCGCAACTCCCTTAAGCCTCTCGTTTTCAGCGCGAAGGCGGGAGAGTTCGGCGGAAAGGTCGGCTATCGTATTTTCCGGCCGATTTTTCCTCCGTTGTTCAATCTCGTCCTTTTCGGCCTTTAGCCGCGAAATCATCGCCGCGATCTGCTCGGGTGTTTCCTCGGCCCGCATTTCTTCGGCGATCTTGTGATGGCGATCTATAAAACGTTCGTTCATTTCCTCTTCCCTTTCCTATCCATTGCGAGAGCTAGGAGAGCGACGGACTCGGGGATAGGGTTCGTTCCGTCGAGATAGTAATAGAGGGCGCGCTGTTTCACGCCGAGCTTGGCGGCGAGTTCGGCGACTTTGAGTTGTCGCCGCTCTTTGATGGCGCGGAGTTCGTCGGCGGTCATTAGGCGACAGCTGGCGTCTTGCGATCTTCGACGATAAGCTGTGCCGTCGTGTCGGGCGATGTCCCGTGTTCATGCCAATATCGGGCGTCGGCGAACAAACACTCGGCTTCGCCGATCTTCGCCAATTCGGCGTTGAGTTCGCGCCACCAAATCATGAAATGTTCTTGGTGAGACATTGCCGTTTCTCCGTTTGCTTCGATAATTTGTTATTGCATATCGTGCAAATCGGCGCAAGCGGTTTTTGTGCATTTCGTGCAATTATATTCGCGCCCTTGACACGCGCCACGCCCCGCGCTTGCATGGGCCATGCCTACGCGGCTGGCAGCGTGTCGAGCGGGCGGCGGGTCATGGGCGGTTTCGCTTTTCAAGATCGGAAAGCACAAAAATTCCGAACCCGAGCATCGCAACATTTATAAGCGCCAGAAAGAGGTTCCCGTTCGCGATACTGACAACGGCCATTATCGACGCCGCAATAATTTGAAGCACCCAGATATTCTTCATCACTCCCCCTCCCCACGCTTGGCGGGCGCGTGTTCGGGAAAGCGCAAATCGCCAAGCGTTTCCCGTGGGCCTAACGCCAAAGTAGCCCCTTCATGCGTCAACCAAAACACATCCATCCCGCCGTAAATGTTACGGCGGATTGTCGTTACGCGTGCCGCGCCGTGCTCCACCATTGCGGTCCATTCGTCGTGATCTTCGCAGGCAGGGTCAACCACGTATGAATTTCGATACGCGCGCTTCTCCCTCGCCGAAAGTCCAAGCGCGTGACGGGCAAGTTCGCGCTGTTTTGGCGTCATCACGTATCTCGTCTCGCAAGTCTCGCTCATCGTCCGCCTCTTTGAATGTCCATTTCCGCCAAATGACACAGGAAATCACAGGACGGCGCGACGGCGTTTGTCGTCGGCCAGTCGGCGGGAATTTCGTCGATGTAGGCACGCTCGCCATTGACGCGACAAAGTGTGACCCCTAACTCTCGGCTCAACGCCGACATGCGGGCGAATTGGGCTGGAAATTCCTTTCGGACCAGTGACCAATAATCCGGGCTTGTCGCTTTCACACATGGGATGCAATTGTTGTTCGCAAAGCCGAGCGCGTACATCGGCGGCGGCTTGATCCCCGCACGCTCTACCATGGCGACGCACGCGGCCTTGTTCAGCCCCTTGTCGATCAGCGGCGTCAAGATCGTCAATTCGGGGTAGTTGTCCCGTAGGCGCTTCGCCCTGGCGATGTCGGGTCCGTCCGCCGTATAGCCGAAAACGTGAATGTCGGACGGCTTTTGAAACCCAAGGCGAGGCGACACTTTCAATTCGACGGTGCAAGGTGCTCCGTTAATGCCAGCGAGATAGCGGCGCTTTTCCCAAACGTCCCAAGTGTCCGCGTATTCGTCGGACTTGATTCGCGTCACGGCGCGTCCAAACCATGTCTCGCAATCGGCCATGAAGCGCACGTTGTCAGGATGCTCGGCGCCTGTCTCGCAATAAACAGGGATGGATTCGGAGACAAGTTTCGTTGCGACTGCCGACGCGGCCCCGCACGAAAACCAACTCAAAGTGCGACGATCGCTCATCGTCCGCCGTCCTTCTGTTCGCCGCGAGCGCGGGCCTGATGAAACTCCCGCAGATACGTGCCGTCCTCGCCGAATACGTTGCTCATTTTTATGCACTCGAAACACGGGCGACGCGGCGAGCAGTTGGGGTTTTCGCTCCCGCAGTAGGAGGCCAGCAACAGCCATTCGTGCGGCTCGCAATACGATGGCGCCTTATCCCTAGCCGGCACTTTTGCTGTCTTCGTCTCGCTCATTCTCCGTCTCCCTTGTTGATCGCGTCCACGATGCGGCGAAGTTGCGCGACGACATCCTGAAACCCGAGGATGAGAATCCAAGCAATCGCGGCGAGTTCTAGGACAACGGGAAAATCGCCCATCACGTCCCCTCCATCGCGATCTTCGCGGCCAGGATCGCGGCGAGGCGGGCTAGTGGTTCGGTTGGTCCTTTGCCAATAGCTTTCTCAAACGGCTCTCCAGGCAATTCCATAATGTAAAACGAAACCCAGCAATCCCCCATATCCAGAACCGTAACCCGCCACCCCGGCAGCACGCGTTCCGCGAGGGCGGCGAGAGCGTCGAGGGAGGTCGAATATCGCCAGACCCCGACCATTGGGTTTGTTTGGTCAATCGAATTTCTGATTTCAAAATCAATGTCGCGGCTCGGCCCCTCCGCCGCTTGGACGCGCGCGAGCAATTCGGTTAGGATCGACATCACTTCGCTCCTTCGAGATACGCGACAATGGCCGCGCGCATGTGGTCCCTTGCCTGTTGGACATCAAATTCGTTCTGGCGTTTTTTGAAATTGTCGAAGCTCATGGCCGGTGCATATCCAGGCCCAAGCATCGCTTTGGCGTAAGCGTCAATCGCCCTCTCGACCGCCGCCTCGTTGATCTCGATTGGCGTGAGGCGGTAGCCGCGTGGTTCAAGCCGAGAAATAATGCGATCCGCGTCCAACGCAGCCGTGGGCCAAGGTTCAAGCGCCTCGCGCAACGCCTCTTCGGGGGTGAGGGTCATGGGGTTGGCTCCTTGTGGCTCGCCAGCATAAGCACGCCGAATATGAGAAGCGCCAAGTTTATAAACACAAGGGGCGATCTGACGACAATGCAGACAGTAACCATGATCGCCGAAGCAATTACTTGAAGAACCCATCCGTAGCGAACCATGTCGTCACCATCCATGTCTCTTCACCAACGCGCGGTAGGCGGCGCGGGCGACAATTGCGTTGAGCACGTCAATCTCGTGCTGATAGTACCCTTTATCGTCGAAATCTTCTGTCGATGAAGGCGCGGAATCTCTAGCCTGTGCAAGCAATTTCAGCCAAAGATGCGCGTGTGTTCTGATATCCTCCAACGCTTCCACGTCCCCCTCCCCCGGCGCCACCGGCACCGCCACGACGGCGGGAGCGACAGCCATCGGCAAAGGTGAGTGTTTCGGTTTCGCGGCTTGCTTGGCGCGGATTTTCTCGACCTTGGTCCAGACCCGTGCCAGTTCGGTTTCACCGGCGCCAGCCATGTCCAACCCCGCCGCCGTGCAGAGCGCTGCAAGCGTATTCATCACGCCGCCTACTTCCTGGTTCGGTTCACCGATTTCTCGCCCATAAACGTAATCGACAAGCTGATGCGCTTCGCTCACTGTGCATCCAAGCGATTGAACGAGTTCAAGACTTTCTTCGAGAAACCGATGATTCCGTTCGACCTGATCCCGCCCGATTTCCTCTCCGAAACAAGCGATGATCCAATCGTGAACGCGGGCCTGGAATGTCCCCACGACGGCGGGGGATGGGAGCGAGGACAGGAAGGCACGGGCGGCTAGGAAGTGATCGTCAGTCAGCCCAATAGCCGTTGACGCGCCTTGATCGACCAGCGGTCCAGCGAGCGCCGCGAACGGCCCCACCACCCTCGCCGCCTCGGCTTGGAGGGCGTTGAGTTGAGAGCGGAGGGAGGCTAGCTCATCGTCGCGAGGGTCGTGAATATGGTTTCGCACGAATTTAGCCATTTCAAGTTTGAATTGGTCAGTTGACATTTCCATTTCTACCCCTCCTTCGTCTTGCGGATCGCGGCGAGCGCGTCACGGGCAGCGCCTCGGGTGAACGGCCCGTCGCCGTTGGCGCCGTCCGCCGTTTCTTCAAGTTCGCAAATGCGGGCGTGCTCCAATTCCGCCACCCTCAGCGCATCCGTCGTGGGGGAGGGTGGGAGGGCGAGAATTGCATCACGCGCAAATGTGGCTTGTTTTCTTGCCCCGGCATCGTACCCGCGAGCGATGTCGTTTTTCTCTTGCCATTTGAAAACAGCTTCGGGATGCAAAATGTTTGCTTTTGCCGCCGCCCTCTCCCGCATCCCCGCCGCGTCGGTCGGCGGCTGTTCGGCGAGCCGGAGGGCGGACAGGATGGCGTCGATATTCTGCTCGACTAAGGAATAAAGAGCGCCCATGCCGCCTTCGGCATATCGCGCCGCGAACCTCTCGCTCAGTTTTTCGCTCATGTCTCGGTTCCTTTGCTGGCGCGGGCGCGGATGGCGGCGGTCATGCGGCCAAGTTCACGTCTGCACGGGTCTTCGATATGCAACCGCTTGGCGCGGCTTTCGAGTTTCCTCGCACACGCTTCCCTCTCGGCCTCCACCGCCTCGGCTTTCTCGCGCTCAAGGCGGGCGATGGTCGCGCGATGTTCGGCAATGATCTCGAAAGATTCTTCGCGCTCGGATTGCAAACTGTCCAATGTTGCCTCCCTCTCCGCGATGGTCGCGCGGGCGGCGGCGAGGTCGGATTCGGCTATGGTAAATTTGCCGCGAATGTAATCCATTTCGATAGCTTGTCCCGCTACCAAATTTCGCGCCTCGTCCCGTTCCCTTTCCGCCCGCTCGCACCGTTCCGTGAGCCCGTCCCGTTCGGCGGACAGGGCGGCGAGGAGATCGGCGGCTTTGTGGCGCTCTTCTTCCCAGGTCCATCCTGGCGCGGCGGTTTCTCGCAACTCCGCGATCATCGCCGCCACGGCCTCGGGGGTGGGGTGGGTCATCCTATCGCCTCATACAGTTTGCGCGGCGGCAACATGGGCCGTTCGTGCTTGGGTTTATCGGAACGCGGAAACGGGGCGGATGCGATCTTGACTGTTGGGCGTTTGATCCCGAGTGCTTTTGCCTCAACGCGCTTGATCTTCGCCGCTATCGTTGTGTCTTTCGGGTTTTTGACCGCGTAGCACGCCTCGCAAATCAACTCCGCATTGCCTATGACAGGCTCGCCGCCGTGCGCGTCTGCGATAACGTGGTCAATCTGGAAACGCTTGGCGAGCCCTCCGCATTTCTCACAGTAGGTTATCCCGTCGCGGGTGGCGCGGCGGATTACCTCTACCTTGATTGATCGGGGAAACTCGCGTCTAGCCATTATAAACACCCCGCACGGCCATAAGCCGCTTCTTCGGCGTGTTCTCTCGCGAGTGCACGCATGTCATCTGTCGGTTGAAATGCGTAATTGAACCCGTGCAGGAAATCCGCGATCATGCTGCAATCAACGCAATGATAGTGAGATGCGCGACGCGGCCCATTTTCGCCGCAGTCGCCATATATAGAAATCTCAATGTCATGTTCGGGAACCTTGTATCGCGTCCATTCGGCGGCGAGGTCTCCGGGGGCTAAACGCTTCCCACACGATACGCATTTGCGTGCTCGTTTTGTGGCGAGTGGCGCGAGATTTCTCGGCCAATTCCAGGCGACCATTCCCGGTTCAAATTCGCAATCGTAATCGCAAGATAAGCCCATTACGCCGCTCTCCCCGCATTGTCCGTCAGCTTGTCAGTCGAAACGCCATCGTGAAACGTGACGCTGTGTTGAGCGCCGAACGCTTCAATCAAATCCAAAAGCGCGCCCATCTCTTCCTTGGTCATGTCGCTTGTTCGCATACCGAGGGGAACGTAGGTTCCCGGATCAATGCCGGGAACCACGCGAGCCTTGCGAAGCGACGCGCTCATTACGTCTTTCCAATCTTCCGCCGACAATTTGGCCCCGTACCATTCGACTTGCTCGGCGATTTCCGTTAAGCGCGCCCACAAAAGAGAATTTTGGTCCAAGCTCCGTCGCGGGGCCTTGAATTCCAGCCGCGTGTTAACCGGCGCTTGGTCAATCCAGCGATGGCATTTGTCGCGGTCGGATTTACCGGCGAGGATGATGAGGGCGCGGGTCATTTGTTGATAGCTTTCCCCAACGCCCCGATGATCGACGCACAGTTCGCGCAGATTGATTGGACGGTGTCATAATCGGAAAATTGAACGGCCTTTCTGACATACGATCCGCACGCATCGCATGTAATGGTTGTCCACGATGAGTTCCCTATCTCTATTTCAACTGCATCAAGCGTTGATGATGAGAGAGGCTTCCTCCCATATTTCCATTCGCCAGAGTTCTTATCTTTGTATTGGGCTTCCCATCTAGCGGCGATGGCCGGAACGTCGGAATCGGTCATTATTTTGATCGAAAAATTGGGCTTCTCGTACATTTTGGCTGATCCTCAAAAGGAGTTGTCGTCGGCTTATTCGGCGCGAAGTTAAGCCGCCCTCGATTGTGTCGGCGCCCCATAAGCCTGGATAGCCCGGACAGTTGCCGCGACTTCCTGAGTGAACAAATCAACCGCGCCCGCGAGGGCTTCGATATAGGCTTCATCCCGATATGCGCGTTTGACGAAAAGCGGCATTTTCGGCGCATAGCAAACGATATCGATCCATTCGCGCTCCGTCACCCAAAGCGCGCCCTGGCATTGCGCGATGTGTACGGCGGGGAACACGTCTTTGCGGATCGTCTCAATCAGCAAATCGGCGCGCTGGGTCTTAATCTCCAAAACGCCCTTTTCCCCGATCAACGAATCCGGCGAGCATCCCTTGTTGCCGTTGCGAACAAACCCAACTCGAATAGGGTCCGCGTCGGTCATGAAAGCGTAAAGCTGGCGAGCGTCATCTTCCTGAACATGGCCTCGCTCCATGAACCCGTTTGAATAGGATTCGAGCGGTTCGCCCGTAAGGATTTCCGCCGCGAGCTTGTTCCGGTAGGCGGCGCGCGTCTTTCCCTCTCCCTTGGCGAGAACGTCGGCGAATGACGACGCCGTAGGGATGCCAGCGCGAGCCGCGAGCCATTCGGGCGAGTTTTGTTCAAAGTCAAAAATCTCGATGCTCATTTGCTCGCCTTCCGCTCTAAGAGCCTGACGGCTTCGTCAAAGCGCGCGGCGGGAATGTCGGCTAGCTTTTCCAATTTGAGATAAGCCAGGAACTTCGCTTGATCCGCGTCCACGCTTTCCAGCAATTCGACAAGCTCGCCGATCTGGTCATCGGTAATCTTGGGAACGCCAGCGGCGGCTTTCCCGTCGTCATCATTGGACGCGGCGAGCCCCAACGAAAGGACAAGCGTGTAGCGCTGTAGGTAGGTCAACGCCGATCCTATGGCCTGAATATCATTCTTGTTGCCGGTTTTGTCGGGTCCGGCTGAAAGCGTCGTTTCCTCGCTGTGCCCGCCTGAATGCGAAATGATGCACGTCACGGAAATCCCGCCCGTCTGGCTTGACCGGAAACGGTAGGAAAGCCCATGCTTCGCAAGCACCGGGTCAACGACTTTCGCATATGCGGAAAAGTCCGCGTACTTCTTGGCGTTGTGGCCTGTCGCGTTGCGCGTCGCGGGCTCGATTTCCGACTTGGCGCCAGAAATAGCCGCCGCGAACGCGACCTGAGCGGAGCGCATTTCCAAACGCTCGCGCATTGCCATCAAGCGCTCGAATTTCTCCATATCGACGCTCGGATCACGCGCGGCGCGTTCGATCATCGAAAGGATAGCGCCGGACTCCCCAGCCGTGATAGGCTGAGACACGGGCTGATTGTCGATCGGTTCGGATTTGACGACGGCGTTCATGCGTGTACTCCCTGGTCAAACAACCCCGCCTCGCGGGCCTTCCGCATGTCGTAATGAACCGCCGTGCTAACGTCGGCCCTAGCCGCGTGAATGCCTCGGGTGTCGTCGCGTTGTTCGGCGTCGCGAAGTCTGGCGAGCGCTTCGGCTTGCGTCGGGCATGGGCGCGGTTGAGGGCGAGGCGCTGGCGTTGTCCATGATTGCAGAAACATAGCCCACGCTTCTTTCAGCTTGCGTTGCATGGCAAATCTCCTATGTGAACGGATCATAATCAGGTTGGAAATGGTCGCCGATCTTGCGAGACGTTCGGACGATCCAAGCGTAAAGATCATCGCGGTAGGCGGCGAATAACAGACCCGCGAGAGACACAGCGCATATGGCGCCAAAGATCGCCAGCCCGTCGCGGAGGTAGGGAAACGCGGCGCTCATCGAATCCTCCAAGGAAACACCCATAGCGTGATGGCCAGGTTGATGATGACAAACGCGGCGATGGCGTGTTCAAGCTCGGAGGTCATCGCGCCAACTCCCAAAACGGCCACAGGAACACGCCGATACAGGCTAGCTCGGCGAGGGTGGAGAGAATGCGGGTCATGGCGTTACCTCGACAAAATCGCCGTCGCTATTGAGCAAGTACCAAACGCCCGGCTTCACGCCGTTCTCGCCAACTTTGCTCGCGCGAATATGCTTGATTGATCCGTCGCGCGGGTCGCGATAGACGAGACAAATCGCGTTTGTTTCCGTCGCCATCGCACGGGCGTCAAAGCCGATAGACATAGCGACGGAATGCTCGCCCGTAGCCGAGGCCGCGCCGCTATAGCCCGTAGCCGAGGCCGCGCCGCTCTTGCCCGTAGCCGAGGCCGCGCCGCTCTCGCCCGTAGCCGAGGCCGCGCCGCTCTCGCCCGTAGCCGAGGCCGCGCCGCTATAGCCCGTAGCCGAGGCCGCGCCGCGCTTGCCCGTAGCCGAGGCCGCGCCGCTATAGCCCGTAGCCGAGGCCGCGCCGCTATAGCCCGTAGCCGAGGCCGCGCCGCGATTGCCCGTAGCCGAGGCCGCGCCGCGATTGCCCGTAGCCGAGGCCGCGCAGCTCTCGCCCGTAGCCGAGGCCGCGCCGCGATAGCCCGTAGCCGAGGCCGCGCCGCGATTGCCCGTAGCCGAGGCCGCGCCGCGATTGCCCGTAGCCGAGGCCGCGCCGCTATAGCC
>Ga0209067_10000099_pt1 | contig 57401 bp, 54 predicted proteins | sample ColStrG_CSR_2013_FD_187199 | JGI IMG/M metagenome (GOLD analysis project Ga0209067, IMG submission 187199) | Freshwater sediment microbial communities in response to fracking from Pennsylvania, USA - Cold Stream Run_MetaG_CSR_2013 (SPAdes)... | ecosystem: Environmental > Aquatic > Freshwater >...
AGGATAACCTCACCTATCTGCTGGTGACGCACGATCTCGGCGTGGTGGCGCACCTCTGCCATCGCGTGGCAGTCATGCAACAGGGCAAGGTGCTGGAGACGCTGGATGTACCGACGCTGGTGGCTGACCACGCCGCGATGTCTTATACACGGATGCTGGTGGAGGCGAGTCGCTACTACAATCCGGCGCGGGTGCAGCAGGGCTGACTATCAGCTGAAGCCGGGAGAGAATAAGAAAGGCCGGCAAGACCGGCCCTGAAATCGGAGCGCTTAGTGGGTCAGTTGCCGCACAAAGGCGACGATCGCCTGATTTTTGCCATGCTCAAACAGGCACTGCTGGAAACGTGGGCCGCTGACGGCGGTTCGCACCAGTTCAGGATCGATGGCGCGCAGGGTGTCGAGGTAGTTCTCTTTGATCACCGCGGCTTTGACCTGATTCAGCAGGCCGGCGTTACGCACCTGCGGCTCTTTACGCTCTGGCGGATAGCCGTTGCCTTTCTCGCCGGTGAACGCTTTTTCAAAGATGAAGCGCAGGTTGAGTTCTGCACCCCAGCCAAAGCCTTTGGCAAATGGCAGGGATAAGGCATTCCCGTTATTGATTTGCGCGAACAGGTAGGCATCTGCCGGATCGATACAGTAACCACAGACCACGCCCGGATGGATGTTCAGCGACATCAGTGCGCCCTGCCCGGTGCCACAACCCGCGACCACGAAATCTACCGCCTGGCTGTTGAGTAGCACGCTCGCCTGGATGCCGAGGTGAATGTAGGTCAGATGGTGATCCTGCTCATCGCTCATCCCGACATTGAAGACCTGATGGCCCAGCGGCTGCGCGACGCCTTCCAGTTCTTTCAGCACGGTAACGTTTTTAGCGGCCTGGCTGTTTTCCATCATTAACGCGATTTTCATGATCAACCCTCATAAAATTATTGAAACACTGTTTCATTTTAATGGAAAACCACTAAAGTGCATGGACTAATTCACCCGCGTGCTGTGAGAGACATCACAAAACAGCCATCGCAGCACCCACTACAGCGTGAGGATAAGATGTTTATCTACCATAAAGAGCGACCACTTGACGATCTGGGAAACGGCGTAACTCGCCGCGTGCTGGCCTATAGCGGCACACTGATGGCGGTGGAAGTGAGTTTTGAGAAAGATGCGATTGGTCCGCTGCATCACCATCCTCATGAGCAGCTGACTTATGTGCTGAGCGGACGCTTTGCCTTCACCATCAATGGTGAAACGCGTGAAGTAGGCGCAGGCGATACCCTCTACAAAGCGCCCGATGTGGTGCATGGCTGTGTCTGTCTTGAGGCAGGCAGGCTACTGGATACCTTTACACCCCAGCGCGAAGATTTTCTGGCCGCTAAATAAGGCAGGCGGCCGTGGGCCGCCTGCTAAACGCACGCCGGAATGACATTTTTTGCTGTTGCCCGCATTTGACTTAACGCCCCAACAATTTTTCTAAAATCCTTTCTCCGGCTAACTGAATGATTAGCCAGCGTTTACTCCGCAACCGCGCTACGCTTAGCTTCGGCTTAAAAATCAATCCGTCAGATTTCTGTACAAAATAAGGATCATTGTATAAGTTTAATAGCAACACCAGTGCGTTTTTTAACCTGAAACAGGACAATAATATGCCAATGCAAAACACCCTTACGCTGCCGGTGAATCATACTCTCCCGGTCAAAAATGAGTTCACCTCCTCTTTTGCTGCGTCAGAACAGGACAAACTTTCCTTTCTGATTGAAGAGTTACTTGAGGCGGGCAAGGAAAAAAGCTGTATGGAACTGCTGCGCCACCTGGCATCCGCAGACAGTGCAGAAGAAGAGGCATGCTGCCGCGAACTGCTGACGTTGCTGATGGCACAAAAATGAAGTCAGTTGCCAGCTGTTCAGCGCCGATTCACCCTTTTCTGAAAGCGTATCTGATATCGCACTCAACGCCTGACCGCACTTCCCCGTTCAGGCGTGTCAACGTGCCCAGCGAAAGCCGCGGTTTTGCTGAATGCAGTAACGTCCGCAGCAGCGAAGGCTGCTACGCGCGGTAAATTCGGGTTTAACTCACCAGCAACTTTATGCCTCTCATTGCTTATCTCTCCCCTGTTTTGCTAGCCTGAATCCCGCTTCGGCGAGACCTGCTTTACTTTCCCTTCGCGTAATGCGCGCGGTTCACTATCAGGCTGACACAGGAGTGATATGACCATGACCTTTGCCCCCGCCACGCTGCATCTGATGTGTGGAAAAATTGCCTCCGGGAAATCGACGCTGGCGGCTGAGCTGAGCGCCGCCCCCGGTTGCGTGGTGATCAGCGAGGATCAGTGGCTCGCCGCGCTCTATAAGGACGAGATGCAGTCGGTGGCCGATTACGTGCGCCATGCAGCAAAACTCAGAAATGCGATGACGCCTCATCTGGTGGCGCTGCTTAACGCAGGCGTGTCGGTGGTGCTCGATTTTCCTGCCAACACCCGGGCGAATCGCGACGGGATGATGTCGGTGATTAAGGCATCCTCTGCCGACCATCGCCTGCATTATCTGGACGTACCGGATGCGCTGTGTAAATCGCGTCTGCACGCCCGAAATCAGGGCGGCGAACACGCCTTTGCCGCAACGGACGAGCAGTTCGCGCTGATTACCCGCTATTTCGAAGCGCCGCAGGAGGAAGAAGGCTTTAACCTGGTGCGCCACGGTTAATGCCTTCTGGCGCGGGATCTTAAGAGAGGTCGAGTGCCGCGAGCACGTCAGCAATCTGCTGGCAGTGCGCATCGGAGAGCGGTAACAGCGGGCGCGGCAGGCAGACGCGTTCGGTCAGTCCCAGCAGCCCCGCCGCGGCGCTGATCACCCGGGAAATGCCGTCATGCTGGCGGAACAGCGCCCACAACGGCTGCAGGCGATCGGACTGCGCCCTGACGCTCTGATGGTCGCCTGCGGCCGCCGCGTCGGTCATCGCTTTTGCAACGCGCGGAAACAGCCCGCCGCACACCGAATACCCGCCATCACAGCCCGCAATCAACCCGTTGGCGGCAAAGGCATCACCGCTACTGATGCATAACAGGAGGTTGATCTCTTGATCGCTTTCAACGCCTGGCCGATGAGGAAAAAAACGCTTTCGCTCACCTGGGGCCTGGCAAGGCGACGACAGCCGCTGTCTGGCGGTATTTACCCGTCGGGCGTGACGGACTGTTCAACCGGATGCAGAAAACGTCCGGGATAATCGGGTTTGATTGCGTGCGGGCTGCTGTAGCGGCCAAACAGCGTGTAGCGGTTTAATGCGATGCGGTCATAAGCAAAGTTACTGATAGCGTCCGGGAAGTGGCGCAGCACCGTCAGCCCGCGCCAGGGAACTGGCAGGTGCTGCATCACGCGGAACACCGCCTGCGCCCGCAGCCAGTGCTGACTGTCAGCAATATAGACGATAGTGCTGATGTTCTCTTCCGGCATTCCGGCCCAGCGCAGCAGCGCTTTGCCCTGCTCGCTCTGCACCGAGGCAAAACGGACCTGCCGCGCCAGTTGGTGGCGCAGCAGGAACTGAACCCAGCCGTTACACAGCTTACAGACGCCGTCATAGAGCACCGCGCTTTCACCGGTTTGCAGATAAGGGGGCAACGACATCCTGCAACTCCTCACTCTTCTGATGATGAGCTGAAGTGTAGCGGGTTCTGGTGAGTTGCTGTTGCAGCCAGTGGATAACGGCGGCGTGATCCTGAGCGCAGGCATCAACGTCAAACACCGGCCCCAGCGCCATTGGCCTGGCCTGCTGCGCCAGCTGGCGCAGTTCCGGCAGATACTCCGCCCCTGGATGGCCCGGCAACCGCTGGGCCAGGCGCGCCTGATAGCGCGCCACCGCTACCTCCGGTTCAATCGTCAGCCACAGCTCCAGTGCCTCTTCGACGCCCGCCTGCTTCAGTCCCTGCTCCAGCAGCGTGCGCGGCTGGAACCCAAACCAGGCGTCGATCAGCCAGATCTGACTGACAGGTGCCTGCCCGACGATATTCCAGATCGCCTGATAAGCCGCGCAGCCCAGTTGTCGGTTACGCTGGCGATCGACCGGCGCAAAACAGCGCATAAAAGGTTCTTTCAGGCTATCGAGCGTCAGCACCGGCCAGCCAAAGTGTTGTGACAGCGCGTGCGTCAGCGTGCTTTTACCCGACGCCGGAATGCCGTTAACCAGCACCACGCGTTTTAACGGTGTTTTTAGCGTCATAAAATATCGATGACCTCCGCGACACTGCTGGCCTGACGTAATCTGACCAGCGTCTCCTCATCTTCCAGCAGCGACACAATCGCGCGAATCCCCTCTTCGATATGTGCGTTGCTGTCACGTGCGCCAAACATAATGACAATGTCTGCTTTATCACTGCCCGCAAACGAGATTGGCTCATTCAGCAGGATCATACTGAAACAGTCGCGGATCACCCCCGCTTCCGGTCGCGCATGGGGAATGGCGATGCCTTCCTCAAACACATAGTAAGCCCCATGGGCCAGCGTATTGGCGATGACCGCTTCAGGATAGGCGGCATCGAGATAGCCGCCGCTGACCAGCGGCGCGGCGGCCAGTGCGATAACCTGACGCCAGTCCGTGGCGTCGATGCCAATCTGAATGGCGTTTGCCTCTTGTAATAACTGCTTAATCGTCATCAGTTCTCCTTAAATCGACTGGCGAACCACATTGCGTAATTCATCGATTTTGACAAACAGCGAATCAATTTCAGTGCGGTAGCGACGGCTTTTCGCAAATATGCTTAATGCCCGGTTATATTCCAGCATTAATTGTTTTTGCGTTTCGCCATCACGCGGATTACTCGCCAGCTGCTGTTCCAGTTGCGTTATTTTCTCGCGACTTAATTCCGCCAGCTGATCCTGCTGCTGCTCGCTGGGTTGTTCCACAGCCGGAGACTTTTTTAAGAATCCAAACATAGGCTCTCCTGCCCCGTATCGTGTCGGGGTGGCTTAGATTAATAGTGATGATAAAACGTTTAACGCAATAACCCGGTGATGGCAACGCGGGCGCCTACCGGAATAACTGCATCTTCTCAACCAGCACACGGGTTACCGCATCATTGGCCGGCACCAGGAAATTACGCACGCTGTCATTAACCTTGCCTTTCTCAAAGGTCGATTTACACTGCGCCACCCACTGAACATTCATTTCGGTGCCGACATTGACCTTCTCGATACCGCTGCTGACCGCCAGCCGCATGTCTTCATCGCTGACGCCAGTACCACCATGCAGCACCAGCGGCGTATGGGTTGCCGTAGTAATATCCGCCAGTCGCTGATGCTGAATATGTGCTTTTCCGGTGTAAAGCCCATGCACGGTGCCGATGGAGATCGCCAGCATGTCGACGCCGGTCTCTTCGACGAAGCGGCGTGCATCCTCCACCGGCGTAAACGCGATCGCCTCCATCTCCACACATTTTCCATCTTCCGAGCCGCCAATCGCGCCGAGTTCCGCTTCAACCGAAACATTATGTGGCCGTGCCATATCAATCACCCGGCGGGTATTTGCAATATTCTCTTCAATCGACAGATGTGACCCGTCATACATCACGGAACTGAATCCGGCATCAATTGCCGTCTGAATCGCGGCTAAATCAGAACAGTGATCAAGATGCAGACAGGTCGGCACATTCATACTCTCTGACAGCGATTTAATCGCATCGACCAACAGCTTATGGCCGAGATATTTCGCGGTGCCGGTGGAGATTTGAATCATTAACGGGCTGTTGGTTTTCTCTGCCGCTTTAAAATAGGCGGGCAGCATCTCCAGGCAGTGAAGATTAAAAGAACCCACCGCTTTAAAGTCACGCTGTTTAGCGAGCTGTAACAGATCGGCGAAGTTATAAAGTTTCATGGATTTTTTCCTCTTGAGGTTTGGTGGATTTGCCGTTAACAAACCAGGCAAGTGCGGTAATAAAGAAAATAAACAGGGCAACGAACAGCCAGTTATTCTGGAAAGCGTGGCCAAGCACCAGGCCAGTACTGATGACATCTGAGTCACTGAAGGTCACACCGGTAAAGCCGTAGCTCTCCAGCATCGGCACCAGGATGGCGGGCAGAACGGTGATAAAGAGTCCGTGAACAAAACCGCCGATCATCGCGCCGCGCCGACCGCCCATAGCATTACCAAAGACTCCGGCGGTGCCACCGGCAAAGAAGTTGGTCAGCAGACCAGGCAGGATCATCGCCAGACCAAACATCGGAAAGACCAGCATGCCGACGATTGAGCCGAGCGTGGTAGCGAGGAAGCCGACGATGACGGCATTCGGGGCGTAAGGAAACATCACCGGGCAGTCCAGCGCCGGTTTCGCATCCGGCACCACGCGCATGGCGATACCCCGGAAGGCAGGCACCAGTTCGTTAAGCAGCAGGCGGACGCCGCTGTAGAGCACAAAGACGCCGGCCACGAACTGAATCGACTGCATAAAGGCATACATCAGGTAGTTCATGCCGTTGCTGTATTGGGCAATAAACGCTGGCCCGGCGGCCACGGCGGGGATCAGGTACATCGGCACCATCACCAGCGCCATCGACAGATAAGTATCCTGCAGAAACTTAAAGTTATCAGGCAGCTTCAGGTCTTCGGTAGAGCGCGATCCTTTACCGACCACTTTGGCGACCGCCGCCGTGACCAGATAACCAATAGTGCAGAAGTGACCCAGGGCGACATCGTCCGAATCGGTGATGCGCCGCACCACCGGCTGCGCCAGTGCAGGCATCACCACGGCCATGATCCCGCCAAAAATACCGCCGGTCAGGATCAGCGGCAGGCCGGTGAGTCCCGCTTTATAGCCAATCACCGCGCCAATCGTCGCCATCCACAGCAGGGCCTGTCCGGTCAGGAAGATGTACTTAAAGGGTGTCAGTCGCGCGATGATGATATTAACGATAAAGATCACCAGCAGCGTCAGCGCCACTTCTGAGCCCAGCTCACGGTTAGCCAGCCCGGCAATGGCGGCCACATCGGTGATATAACCGCGCATACCAAAGCCGTGGGTAAACATGGTATTGAGGAACGTCAACGTGCCAACAATAATATTGATACCCGCCATCATAATTAAAAAGCCGAGCAGCGTTTTAAAGGTGCCTTCCACCACTTTACCAGCCGATTTTTTTTGCAGCAGCAGACCAATCAAGGCAATAAAAGCGATCAGAATGGATGCCTGCCCCAGCAGATCTTTTACCAGAAAGTCGATCACACTATTCATGGGCGGCGACCTTTACGTTGCGTTCTTTTAAAAATGCCAGGATCTTCTGCTCTATTTCTGCTTTATCAGTCAGCCGGTTAAGAATAATGACCCGTTTAATCTGTTCCGGGCTGGCGTCGGCATTTAATACATCAGCAAAGGCTTTTTGCGTCAGAATCATATCTGACTTAAACGCATTCGCTTCTGAAATGGTGGTGTGATCGATATCGGCCTCAATTTCCAGTTTTTTTAATACCGCTTTTGCGCTCATCTCAATCGCAAAACTGGAGCCTAATCCACAACCACAGACACATAATATTTTCAGCATGGTTTTTTCCTCACACTATATTGAGTTGTTTAGCGAGTTTGTAATGGTGCCCGTCAATATCGACCAGGCGTTTTTGCATGCTTATTAAATCAATCGGGATCGGTTTATTGCTGCCGTTAATAATGACCGCTTTATTCCGCATGCCTGACTGAATACATCGCACCACTTCACTGGCCATAATGGTGCCCTGATAGATCTCTTCGCAGGTGGGCTCTCCATTACGCAATCCGTAACCAAGAAGGGTTTTACGGATGCGCACGCCAATAAGCGGTTCAAGCTGTTTGATTAAGGTGTCGATTGCCCCCTGAAAACCGGGCGAATATTCGCGGGTGTAGCCTTCTGAACAGAGGATCACCACGCTGTTCTGCTGCGCCAGTCGCTGGGTGATACGCTGCGCCAGTTGGGGTAACGGGATCTGGCACTCCGGAATTAAGGCAATATCTGCGTTTGATTTAATGGCCGACTGCAGGGTTAATTCGCCGCAATAGCCGCCGAGTAATTCCAGCATAAATACCCGGCCAGGTAAGGCACGCCCGGTATTTCTCAGCTTCGAGACCTCTTTTAATACCTGCTCACAGGCAGTGGAAAAACCCAGGGTATAATCACTGCCGAAGACATCATTATCGATGGTCATGCCGACACCGAAACAATTAACGCCGGACGCCGACAGGGTGTGAAGGAATTGCAGCGACCCGTCACCGCCCGCCATAATTAACACGTCAATGCGGGCGCTTTTAAGCTGACGCGCAATACTTTCATATTCGTTGCGCACCAGTTTCTTTTGCGTCCGGCCCGATTGCATAACCGGAATTGAGGCGATGGAAAAGTCGAGCAGATCACGCTGGCTGATTTCACGATGATTATTTCCCAGCAGGCCCGGAATGCCGCCGTCAAATATCACCATTTCCGCCTGCGCCAGACGCCCAATCTGAAAGACAAAATTATTAATGCCGGTCACATCCCCGCCACTGATCACCATTCCAATTCGCATCACCCTCACCTCACTGGCTTAATCCGCTGAGGGTTATTCTTCCGGGAAGCGGGGTAGCTATTTGCAGAAGAGATCACAGTTATGAGCGGTTTTTTTCGGGCAGGCGTCTTGACAGCAGTATATTACCGCCGATTTTTGTGATGGGAGTCACACTATTTCAGAGCAAACTGCGTCCGGCGAAATGATATAAATCAGTGAGTTAGTATCGCACACATCTGAATGTTATGACGCCAGACAATGGCACTGATATCGTTATTCTTTGGTGTTGCAAATTTGTGACATTCGCCTCATTTTTAATGGTATTAACCCGAATAACGCGTAAAGGAAATATTTGATTAGGTTGTATCAGGATTATTTTATGGCAGAGAAACAGGTGGGAAGATTAGCGTGCAGGGGGGATAAAACGTATTTGAGGCGCAGCAGTGAGCGGCTACGCCCCGACAGATTACTTCGCGTAGGCTTCCGTTGACAGGGTCAGCGTGACCTCGTCGCTCACCGCTGGCACATATTTATCCAGCTTAAAGTCTGAACGCTTGATGGTGCCGGTGGCATCAAAACCAATCGCCTGCTTTTTCACCATCGGATGTTCACCCTGCTTGTTCAGCGTGGCGTGCAGCGTAACCGGTTTGGTTATCCCTTTCAGGGTCAGATTACCTTCAACGTCAAATTTGTTGTCGCCCTTCGCCACCACCTTGGTGCTGTGGAAGGTTGCGGTCGGGTATTTTGCGGCGTCGAAGTACTCAGCGCCTTTGAATTCTTTGGTCAGCGCCGCAACGTGGCTGTCGATTTTGCTGACTGGCAGGGTCACGTCAACGCGTGAGGACTCGGGATGATCTTTATCAAACACCAGGTTACCGGTTGCATCCGGGATATCCGCGGTAGGGTTCGAGAAGCCAAAATGGTTCCAGGCAACGATTACCGACGTATGCTCAGGGTTCAGCTGATAATGCATCGCCTCAGCCTGCGATAACGGGGCGTAGAGGGTGGCAGCGGCTAACAGGGGCAGTGCAATACGTTTGACGTTCTTCACGATCAATTCCTTATGCGGACTAAAGTAAACTGAGTGTGGTCCAGTTTGCCCGGAATAGACAGTGAAGAGATTTGTCGGTAATTTTCAAATAAATTCAGCAATTTTGTAACAGGTGCTACACATTCTCGCCGCCGGTGAAAAGCACCCGCCAGCGGCGGCGATCCTGAATCAGGGTGCGGTGCAGCTGTTGCAGGTCAGCAAGGGTCAGCGCTGCTATCTGCGCCGCGTCCGGTTCTGCCAGGCCGTTGTCACCGCGTAACCGCGCCAGAGGCTGATCCACGTCCTGGCTCAGCAGACGCGATTTCAGGGATACCAGATCACAGCCCGCCAGCGTCTCGTTCAGTGAACGCAGAAAATTACGGCAGTAGCGCAATAGCGACAGCGCGCTGTAATCGGGCGACTGCAGCGCAAACATCACCCCGTCTTCATCGGCACAGCGCATATAACGGCTGCTGACCACATAACCGATTGGCTGATCAACGCGGTAACGCTGGAAAAAGCGCGGCGCGTAGATCAGCGCCAGCGCGCGCAGCGCAGCCAGCTGTTCAGGACGGTGCAGCGGGATAAACAGCAGCAGAGCATTGTCCGCGCTGGTGTGCAGCAGGCGCGTCATGCCGGTTTGCGTGGCCATGCGCGTTGGCGGTAAGGCAGGATTAACCGGCAGCGACAACGCGCTCAGCCGCCGGGCAATCCGCCAATGCAGTGCCGCATTGCCCCCTTTCAGCGCCGCCCGCCAGCATCCAGGCGTAAAGGTGGCCGCCAGCTGATAGGGCAACTGTCGCAGCAGCGCACGAATCGCGATGCTTTCCAGCGTCGCCGGTGGCGCATCCGCCTCAACCGGTGCTGTCAGGGCGAAGACGATCTGACTCAGCGCCCGATCGGTCACAGACTCATCCGGCGTCAGCTGAAGCGTCAGTTGCCATACGCCCTCCACTTCCTGCCAGCAGCCGTTACCACCGTGATGACGCAGATCGGCAAACAGCGGACGAAAACGCCGTCCCAGGGCTTCGCCGACCCCGGCAGTAAACGTCGACCAGAATTCTGGCCGCAGGATCAGCGTAGCCTGCGGGTCGTCAGGCTGATGATGTGGCAATTCAACCGCCTGTTCGGGCAGCGGCTCAGGTGTTGAGACGGAGTCGAGCGGATAGAAAGTGAAATCCGCAGAGGGCAGCACTTCAGGCGCAGAAGGCTGCCAGGCAGTCAGCGCGAGGCTAAAGCCCTGAGTAAGGCGGTTTTCCACTGCCGGTTGTGGCGTGCAAAACAGCAGTGTACCCGGGGCGTCGGTGAGCTTCTCAAGTAACGGCAACAACGCGGGCAGGGTTTCATCCGGTGCAAAGCCGATAGCGCGCTGACGTAACCGCTCCATTGGTGACAACGTCACAAATCGTTGTTGCGCCAGTTGATGATAGTGCCGATGTTGCCGTTCACCGGTCTGGCGCAGCGCGGCCAGATAGCTGTCGAGCAGCGTGTTTACGGTCTCAGGCTGATGCGTTTCTACGCCCAGCGCCAGCCAGTGTGCACCGCCCGCCTGATAGATCCACTTCAGCTCCAGCGACTCCGCCAGCCCCTGCTCACGCAGGGTAGCCAGCAGCGATCCCGGCGCTTCATCCAGCAGGAACTCGCGCCATAACGTGACGCCGTCACTACTATTCAGCATCCAGCTACGCCATAACGCCGCCGAGGGGGTCTCCGCCAGCTGCCAGCAGGTATCAGATGCCAGTTGCGGTGGCGGCAGATCCTGCCGCCACTGACCAACAGGCAGCGCAGCGGCAAACTGACGCGCCATCTGCTCCAGCTCGTCCAGGGAGTGCGGCCCTTCCAGCCAGAGCTGCATATTGCTGGCAAAATAGTAGCGCTGGTGGAACTGACGCAGCGCCCGTTGCAATGCAGGCAGCTCAGCGCCAAAGCTTGCCCGGCTGCCAATCCGAAAACGGTGAAATTCAACGGGTAATACAGCAGCATGCAGCAGTGCCGCTTCGATGCGGGACGGCTGATGGTGCTGCAACAACTGATATTCTGCCTCAATCACCGCCACTTCCTGCGCGATCGCCTGGTTATCGAGCAGTGGAGAGACGATCATATCCTGCAACCGCGCCAGCCCATCACCCAGCAGCGACGGCGTCACCTCAAAAAAGAAGGCGCTTCGCCGGGCCAGTGTGGTGGCGTTCACTTTGCCACCCTGCGTCTGAATCCAGCTCATCAGCCGGCCGTCATCGGGCCAGCCAGTGCTGCCCGTGAACAGCAGATGTTCCAGCAGATGAGCCAGTCCGGGCCAGCGGTCTGGCTCATCGTGACTCCCTGCCCCCACCTGAATCAGAGCGGCGGCCTGGCTGGCATCTGATTGATGCACCAGTTCAATCGTCAGACCGTTTATCTCCAGCCCGCGCGTGTTCATCAGAGGTTCCGTGTTTTATAGATCAGTTGTGAGTTGCTGCGGTTACGGAACTGCAGTTGACCAATTTTAATGTCGCTGCAATCCGCCTCACGCCGGGCTTCAAGGATTTTGCCGTGATGGGGGGATTTGCCGCAGACCGGATCGGTGTTGTCGGCATTGCCGGTCAGCATGAAAGCCTGACAGCGACAGCCGCCAAAATCTTTTTCTTTCTCATCACAGGAGCGGCACGGTTCAGGCATCCAGTCAAAACCGCGATAACGGTTGAAGCCGAAGGAGTTATACCAGATATCATCCAGACTTTGCGTCAGCACTGAGGGAAATTCCACCGGCAGCTGGCGCGCACTGTGACATGGCAGCGCGGTGCCCTCCGGCGTGACGCTAAGGAAGATGGCGCCCCAGCCGCCCATGCAGGGTTTGGGACGTTCTTCGTAGTAGTCTGGCGTCACAAACAGCAGATTGGTCAGATTGCCGCTGCCGCTCATCCGTTCACGATAGCGGCTGACGACCGCTTCTGCCTGGGCGATCTGCTCTCGCGTGGGCAGCAGACCTTTACGATTGAGCTGCGCCCAGCCGTAGAACTGACAGGTCGCCAGTTCTACGTCATCCGCTTCCAGCTCAATACAGAGGTCGATGATCTTGTCGATCTGGTCGATGTTATGGCGATGCAGCACGAAGTTCAGCACCATCGGATAGCCGTGTGCCTTCACCGCTTTCGCCATCTCCAGCTTCTGCTGAAACGCTTTTTTCGAACCCGCCAGCGCCGCATTCAAGGTTTCGTCACTGGCCTGGAAGCTGATCTGGATATGATCGAGGCCCGCCTCGCTGAACGCATCCAGCTTCTTCTCCGTGAGGCCAATACCTGAGGTGATCAGGTTGGTGTAGAAGCCAAGATCGCGCGCCGCTTTAATCAGCTCAGGCAGATCTTTACGGGTCAGCGGTTCGCCGCCAGAAAAACCGAGCTGGACGCTGCCCATGGCGCGCGCCTGGCGAAAGACCTCAATCCATTGCTCAGTGGTCAGCTCCTGCTCCTGCTGCGCGAAGTCGAGCGGATTAGAGCAATAAGGACACTGCAGCGGACAGCGATAGGTAAGCTCGGCCAGCAGCCAGAGCGGCGGATTCACGCCAGGTTTATGCGGGGTCACGGAACTGTATCCACTTCTGTTCATAGGCTGACTGCAGGAACTCTAAAACGTCTGCACCTACGCCGCCCGCTTCCGGGAAACGGCTATCCAGCGTTGCGATAATCGCGGCAATATCCTGTTTGCCATCCACCAGCTCGAGAATGGCGGCCGCCGTTTCGTTCAGCTTCGCCATGCCTTCAGGATAGAGCACCACATGGGTATCCTGGGCGGCTTCCCACTGCATGCGGTAGCCGCGACGAAACGCGGCAATCGAGTGTTCATTCATTTTTTATACCAGTCGCGTGGTGTGCCACGCCGCCTTGTCAGTGACGGTGTGATAAGGCGGACGTTTCAGCTCGTAAGCCATGGTCATGGCGTCCAGTATGCTCCATAAAATATCGAGCTTAAACTGCAAAATCTCCAGCATGCGGTTCTGCGTCTCCGCGGTGGTGAAATATTCCAGCGCCAGTGCCAGGCCATGTTCCACATCACGGTTCGCCTGACCCAGGCGACTGCGGAAATAGAAATAGCCCTCTTCTTTGATCCACGGATAGTGCTGCGGCCAACTGTCGAGCCGTGACTGATGGATCTGGGGGGCGAACAGCTCAGTCAGTGAACTGCAGGCCGCCTCCTGCCAGTTAGCACGGCGGGCAAAGTTAATATACGCATCCACCGCAAAACGCACGCCTGGCAGCACATGCTGCTCCGACAGCAGCGCTTCACGCGTCAGCCCGACCGCCTCGCCCAGCCGCAGCCAGGCCTCAATGCCGCCCTCTTCGCCGTTGCTGCCGTCGTGGTCGAGAATGCGCTGCACCCATTTGCGTCGGGTGGCTGGATCGGGGCAGTTGGCCATGATCGCCGCATCTTTCAGCGGAATGGTGGTCTGGTAATAGAAACGGTTCGCCACCCAGCCCTGAATCTGCTCGCGCGTTGCCTGCCCGTTATGCATCGCGATGTGATACGGGTGATGGATATGATAGAAAGCGCCTTTGTCGCGCAGGGCTTGTTCAAAAGCCTGCGGTGACAGCGTGTCAGTGATCTGCATGATTTAGCCCTGAAGGTGGATCGCCATTCCGTCCCAGCTCACCTCTATTCCCTGCTCCGTCAGGAACTGACGCTGCGGTGACTGCGCGTTAAGGATCGGATTGGTGTTGTTAATGTGGATCAGAATTTTGCGTTTTGCCGGCAGCGACGCCAGCAGCGCCATCAGCCCCTGCTCTTCCGCCAGCGCCAGATGGCCCATCGCCTTACCGGTGTTGTGACCTACGCCGGTGGTCAGCAGCTCATCATCCTGCCAGACTGTGCCATCAATCAGCAGGCAATCCGCTTTTTGCAACCACGGCAGGATCACCTCATCAGGCTCACCCAGGCCTGGCGCGTAGAGCAGCGTCTGGCCATTCACCCGGTTCTCAATAAACAGCGCCACGTTGTGGCCCGGCAGCGGCCGGTCGCGATATGGCGAGTAAGGCGGTGCATTACTGATAATCGGAATCGCGGTGAACTGGAGATCACCACAGACATCGACACTGAACGGCGTCAGTGGCGCAATGGGCCGATGCTGTAAGCCGCCGTTCCAGTGGCTAAGCATCGGAAAGATCGGGAAACCGCTGTTGAGGTCGGCATGTACTTCCGGCGTACACCAAACCTGATGCGGACAGCCCTCTCGCAGGCTCAACAGTCCGGTGGTGTGGTCGATCTGGCTATCGGTAAGAATAATCCCGCCGATCGCCGTGCCGCGCAGTACCCCTTTACGGGTCAGTTCTGGGGTATGCAGGATCTGCTGGCTGATGTCGGGTGAGGCATTGCATAACACCCAATCTTCGCCGTTATCGCTGAGGATAATCGACGATTGCGTGCGTGCCTGGGCCTGGATCGTGCCATTACGCACGCCGTGGCAGTTGGCGCAGTTGCAGTTCCACTGCGGAAACCCACCCCCCGCGGCTGAACCGAGGATTTTGATAAACATAGAGGAAAACCAGAAGTTGAAAAAAAATGCCCGCTCAGAGGGCGGGCAGAACGATTAACGGTTGGAGATGTAAAGAGTCACTTCCAGACCGAGACGCATGTCAACAAACGTTGGTTTTTTCCACATGAGTTATTTCCTCTTAATTAACAGTAAATTAGCTGTCTGAAATCAGCGCGACGGACGTTAAATGAGACCGCCGTCACAATTTCCAGGCAGATGGTGCGCCAATGGCGCGTTGGGATCAAGCCCGGAACGTAAGGAAATTGTTATCACAGCCCGGTCAGATATAAAACGCGCTGCCAGTTTCCCCACGCCAGTTTTTCTGTCAGTGTCTGATCATAGCCTGCTTCCTGAAAAGCGGCGAGCAATCGCGGCATTCCGCTGACATCACCCAGCGCAGCCGGTGGGGTAATCCCGTCGAAATCAGAGCCAAAGCCCACATGGTCGCAGCCCATTATCTTCAACAAGTGATCACAATGCTTAACAATTTCTGTTAATGGTGTGTCGGCGTCGCGTTTACCGTCAGCGCGCAGAAAGGCATTGCCGAAATTAATACCGACCAGACCGCCGCTGTCGCGGATCGCCAGCAGCTGGTCATCCGTCAGATTGCGTGGCTGCGGACAGAGAGCATGCGCGTTAGAGTGGCTGGCGACCAACGGCGCAGCAGCGAGTCGGGCGGTGTCCCAAAATGCCTTTTCGTTCATATGCGACACGTCGATCATCATCTTCAGGCCACTCGCCTGCTGAATCAGCTTTTCTCCGGCGGCGGTCAGGCCCGGTCCGGTGTCGGGCGAACCGGGAAAAGTGCCGCTGACGCCTTCACCAAAACGGTTTGGCAGATTCCAGAATGGCCCGATGCTGCGCACACCTGCCTGCCAGAAGGCGTGCAACTGCTCGCCCTCTTCATCCAGTGCATCGGCACCTTCGATATGTGCCACCATCGCCAGCACACCTTCGGTCCGGCAGACGGCAATTTCTTCACTGCTGCGGCAGAGGCGCGCCCGTCCGCCTGATCCCTCGGCCAGCTGATGAAGGATCTGAAGCTGTTGCCACATGATCTGCAGCGGATGATACGGCTCGTTGGCGCGTGCCGGAACGGTGCGGGCAATGTACTCCTGCGGCGGCACAAAAATCGCAAACAGCCCGCCGCTCAGTCCGCCCTGCTGAATGCGCGGATAGTCGAGGTGGCCCCGTTCAATACCCTGATAAAACGCCTGCGCAGGCGCATCACGATGATGCAGCCAGAGGTTAAGCAACAGATCGTTGTGACCGTCAAAAATCAGCATAAGTGTCCACCCGGATAAACAGGTGACCATGCTAACCCTGCCCGGTGGATTCATCAAACCAGAGCGCACGCAGAGTGTTGTCTGGTAAGTCACAGGTTGCGGTGCAGCAAGCCTCTCTCACCGCCAGGATTGCCGTCAGTGTCAAAAGCAGGCGCGTGGTGGCAATGTGTTACGAACAGCGCCACAAGAAGTCTTCACCTCTCGGGATGCTTGCTGGAACCTGCTATCCTGGAACAGCTATCGCTGTACTGACTTTATCGATTAACCAGTGAAATCTGAACGGGTCTCTCTGTAACGTTATTCGCCCACCCTGTGGGCTTGCTTATCTAAACGCTACGGTTGATCTCCAGTCCTGCGTCCGGCATCCACATTTTGAAACTAACAACTGAAGGGGGTGCCAGGGTTCGCTGGCACCGTGCAGGTACTCCTGCGCCAGCGGCGCCAGACCAGCGGACGCGTACTGAGGTCAAAATGCTGCTGACTCATTGCGCCTTGAGGTAGCGGTAGATGACAGCCAGATCGTCTTCACCGTATCCAGCCTCTACCGCCTGCTGCCAGAGCTGCGCGATATTTTCCAGCGCAGGGAGCGGCGTCTCTGCAGCATCCAGCGCCAGACGGGCATCTTTCAGTGCCCAGACCAGATGCATCTGCGGCGTGAAGTCGTCGCTGGCGATCATCCCGAGCTTCATTTTCGCATAAGGCGCAGCCAGCGGACCGCCCTCCAGCACCTGCCAGAGATCGTCGGTGGAAAAGCCGAACTGCTCTGCCAGCCGGGTGCTCTCCGCCAGGCTTTGCATCATGCCGATCAGCCAGCTGTTAATCACCAGTTTCATCCGGGTACTTTTTCCCGCCTCACCCAGCCACTTCGTCCCTTTACTGATGGCGGCAAACACCGCTTCTGCCGCCTGGGCGCGGGGCTGATCGCCGCTGGCCAGCACCAGAATCTGCGCATTTTCTGCGGGCGCTTTAGTCCCGGAGACGGGCGCATCGATCAACAGCAGATCGGGGCGGGCGTCGGCGAAAAAGGCGATCAGCGCGTCGGTTTTTTCTACGCCGATGGTGCCCATCTGGCACAGCGTCGCGCCCTGCTTAAATGCCTGTTTGACCTGGTGCAGCACCTGCTCCGTGGTGTCGCCATCGGAGAGCATGGCGATCACCACATCCGCTTCACGCACCGCCTCGTCCGGGGAGTCAGCCAGCAGTAAACCGGCCTCCAGCAGATCTTCGCCCCGAGCGCGGGTGCGGTTCCAGCCATGCACGCGAAAGCCTTTTTTCAGCAGGTTGGCGGCAAATGCGTGCCCCATTGCGCCTAATCCCAGAACTGCCACTTCAGGTTGTTTCATGCTGACTCCCTTACGTTATTTGCCTGCATCCGACTGCAGCGGATGCCTTATCACTGGAAAAGATGGATTTCAGCCTGCCGGTAAACAGGGAAAAAATCCAGCCCGAAACGGTATACCCTTGCGCATTAAACCCTTACCCTACGCGACCCGCGTTCCCTCCGGTTCATGACCTCTCTTTTTTTCAGGCTCCACAAAATGAAATAATCGCTCTGCGTCAGTGGACACGGTTGATGTTACCGGCATTTTTACCGCTGCCGCTGCTGGCGGACAATGACAATACCCTGCTCGTCACGGCTGCCCCGCCGTAACCTGGCCTAAGCGGGCGGGACCCGGCTACCTGCCGGAACAAGGCTTTTATGCAGGCAGTGAGGTGCGTTGTCTGAGTCAGATCGCCACTGAGGATCAGAATGCGGTGAATACTCCGTCCTGTACCGTAGCACCCGTCAACAGTGGCTTTAAATGACGGGTTGAGAACCGGACGCTGGATCTAGCTGGCCGGGTCGGTGACCTGTTTGACCGGTACTGTGTGGGTACTGTGTGGGTACTGTGTGGGTTCAGTCATTGTGAATGAGAGTAATGGCCGCGACTTCGGATCTGCGCCGGGCCGCAACACTAGCGCTGGCTTAACGGTGGGTTACGCTTTCCGCTAAAACCATTGGGCCACCGTCATAGTGGCCCGGATCTTACCTTTACACGCGAATCAGGCGCGGGATTTTAGCTGCGCTAAAATGTCTTCACAGCTGCCGGTTTCACCCAGGCGCGGGAAGATCAACTGCACACTGTTATTGTGCGTATCCATATTGAGATCGGTCATCGCATCGGTCGCCAGCGTGACGTTGTAACCTAACGCATACGCCTGGCGCGCAGTAGACTCCACGCCGATGCTGGTAGCAATCCCGCAAATCACCACCTGGGTAATGCCGCGCTTTTGCAGTTCATCATGCAACGCAGTGGCATGAAACGCACCCCAGGTTTTCTTGGTAATCGTGAGGTCATTCTGCTGTGGCGTCATTGCCGGAACCAGCGTGGCCCAGTCGGCCGGTAATTCGCCGCTGTGGCGGCCCTGCTCATTGCGCCCTGGTGCCCCACCGGCCACGTTGACCAGCACTACCGGCAGATCGTGCGCGCGAAATACCTCCGTCAGTCCGGCACAGCGTTCGATCACCGGCTGCGGCTCATGGACCAGCGGCAGCGCCACAATGCCATGTTGCAGGTCGATAACAATCAGCGCAGTTTTTGCATCAAGTGTGGTTACAGCCATGTTGAATCCTCAGATTTAATAGTCAGTGAGTCGTTGCAACAGAGGGAGAACGTCGGTCAGCTGCTGCTGTTCTGCCGGGCTAAGTCGTGCTTCCAGCGTCCGGACCAGCCAGTCATCGCGCATGGCGCGACTCGACGTAATCACCGCCAGGCTTGTGGCCGTGGGAAGATAGCGGGTTTTACGGCCATCATGGGGATCTGGCTCGCCCGTTACCAGTTCTGCCGCCAGTAACCCGGCGACGGTCACGCCCATCGACTGGGTGCGTACCCCCTCCGCGGCAGCCAGTTGCGTGACCGTCATCGCCCCATCCCGCACCAGATGACCCAGCACCGCGACCTGCGACCAGGTTAATTCACCAGGCGGGGCCGACTCACGCAACCGGCGGCCCAGCTTACCCACCAGCATGCGCAGTATTGCAGCGGATTCAGTCAGATTGCGCATTACCTCTCTCCATCGATATGCAAAAGTATAAAGATACGAAGGTAAACTGTGTAGTTTGCTCAGGTATCAATTTGTAACGTTCGGGCGGTGCAGATAGTGAATCAGACTGTGGAAGCGCAACGGCGTGCTGAGCGGGTTCCGGTAGCTGTGCGGTACGTCGGCTCTGAACTGAAACGCCTCGCCTTTTAGCAGACGCCGCCAGCGATCGTTGACGCCCAGCAATAGTTCGCCCTCGATAACCACCACCTGTTCCACGCAGCCCGCTTCATGTGGCGACGAATGACTCTGCGCGCCCGCGGCCAGCTCCACCGCCAGCAGATCAAATCGCAGTTGCGGATCGTAAGGCAGCACAGAGCGTACCGACATGTCAGCATTGGGCTGACTGAATCCAGGCGTGGCGCCGGAAGGCAGCACGCTGCCGTCGATAAAAAAGGAAAAGGGAACGTTGAACCCGGTGGCAATCTTCCACAGCGTCGCCACGGTAGGACTGGATTCACCGCGCTCAATCTGCCCCAGCATCGCTTTACTGACGCCGGTTCGTTCCGCCGTCAGCGTCAGGCTCCAGCCATTGGCCTGCCGCAACTGTCTGAGCGCGCTGCTCAGGTGTTGCTGAAAATCCGCCATTTTTTCTCCTGCTGCTCACAAGCCCGGTGAGTGACATTATGGCGACAGTGTAGCACTTGTGCGTTATAGCGCATCATGCGACCATGTGCGCTATAACGCACAACCCCATAAAGAGTCTGACCATGACGAGATCGGAACATCCCTCTTTTACCCTGCCGATGCTGGTCTCCGGCTTTGTAGCTGTACTGGTCGGCTACAGCAGCAGCGGCGCGATTATCTATCAGATGTTTCAGGTGGCGGGAGCCACGTCCGCGCAGATTGGCGGCTGGCTGTCGGTGTTGGGCCTGGCGCAGGGGATCGCCTCGCTGGGGCTGTCACTGCGCTACCGCATGCCGGTGCTGGCTGCCTGGTCAACGCCTGGTGCCGCGCTGCTGGCGACCAGTTTTCACGGTATTTCGCTGAATGAGGCGGTGGGGGTTTTCGTTTTCGCTAACCTGCTGATCGTATTATGCGGCGTGACGGGCCTGTTTGCCCGGCTGATGAACTACATTCCTGCCTCACTGGCCGCGGCGATGCTGGCGGGTATTTTACTGCGCTTCGGGCTTCAGACCTTTGACGATTTGCAGAGTAACTTTGTGCTGTGCGGTAGCATGTGCCTGGCATGGCTGCTGTCCCGCCGCTGGCTGGCGCGCTTCGCGATTCTGGTCACGCTGCTGGTGGGAATTGCCGTCGCGCTGGCTCAGCACGCTATCCACTTTCCGCCGCAGTCGATTATGCTGGCGATACCGGAGGCGGTGATGCCCCACTTTACCCTGACCACGCTGCTGGGGATCGGCGTGCCCTATTTCCTGGTGACAATGGCGTCGCAGAATGCCCCCGGCATCGCCACGTTACAGGCGCACGGCTACCGCCCGCCGGTCTCTTCACTGATGAGCTGGACCGGATTCACTGCGGTGCTGCTGTCGCCGTGGGGTGGCTTTTCGGTTTGTGTGGCGGCGATTACGGCGGCCATCTGCATGAGCGATGAGGTCGATTCTGATCCAGAGCAACGCTGGCGTGCGGCGGCGCTGGCGGGGGTGTTTTATCTGCTGGCGGGCGCGTCCGGTGCGCTGATCGCCGTGCTGTTCAGTGCCCTGCCTGCGGTGCTGATTGAGGCACTGGCGGGCCTGGCACTGCTTGGCACACTGGGCGGCAGCCTGCAGCGCGCACTGGATCAACCTGCTGAACGCGACAGCGCGCTGATAACCTTTCTGATCACCGCGTCGGGCGTTTCTCTACTGGGTATTGGTCCGGCCTTCTGGGGACTGGTGGGCGGCGTTATCGCTCACCTGCTGCTGGTGCGTAAAACCGCCTGATTGCATGATACCTGCTGAAATATCGGTTATTTTTCAACCCGCCAGTGAAAAAAACACTGGATTTAACTCCTTTTCTGCCGTTTGATTTGTCATTGCCCCGCGTAAAATCAACCTAATCGTCGATAACACGCGATTTTCTGCCTCAGACAACGACCGATAAGGGCCCAACAGGTGGCAAAAACTATTCTGCGCAGCGGTAATTTAGATGCAGTACTGGCGTTAGGTGAAAATGGCCAGCCGGTCTACGCCTCAGCATTGCAAATTCGTGAAACCCTGCGCCTGCGCCGTCAGGGCGCACTGGCAGATTGCCTGGCCATTCCTCAGGCCAACGAACGGGGCGATCGCCTCGACTGGTATGCCCCTTTTAGCGGCCGGGTGAAATCCTGGCTGGGCGCCAGCGATCATGAACGGCGTGCGGCGCTGCAACAGCTCACCGCCTGTCAGCAGGATATGCAGGAACTCAGTACGCGCGCGCGCGCGGCAGAGAACCCATCGATGCGCCTGTTTGGTGCCCTGCTGAGCAAAACCCTGCAATTTCCTGACCAGCAGTATGTCTATCTGGTGGATGGCAAACCGGTTATCACCTTCTGGGGCTTTGTTGATGCCCAGGCGCGCAGTCGCGATGACGCGCTGGCCTGCCTGCGTGACACTCTGGAAGAGAACCTGCCGGCTACGCTGGTTGAACCGCTGCCTGAGCTGCCTGCCGCACCGGTCACCGCTGAGCCTGTCGTTATCGCTGAACCTGAACCTGAACCTGAACCCGACGCGGTTGCAGAACCCCTGCCGGTCGCGGCACCCGTTGAACCTCAGCCGGTCACGCCCGTGGCGGCTCGCCGACGTTTCCGCGTCTGGTATCTGTTGCCGCCGGTGGCGATTGCGGCCGCCGTGACGGTGGCCGTGTTGCTGCATCGTTCAGAGCCAGTAAAAACACCGGTTGCCACTGCGAAGCCAGCGTCAGCTCCTGCGACGGTATCCACTCCGGCCCCTGCTGCGACTCCGGCACCGGTTGCGGCGACACCGTCTGTCACGCCACCTGCAGAGCAGGCAGCACCGGAAAAACGCCCCGAATCGCAGCCGCAGAAACCGGCTACCACTACCGAGGCCGCACCGACAGACGCATCTGCTACCCTTGCCACAACGGTGACTGCGCCGGTTCCGGCCAAACCCGATGACCTGATTGTGACGCCGGATGCGGTGCGCGATGGCCAGGTACGGGTGATTGATGGCCGCTGGCGTGTCACTATTGACCAGATGCCGACGCCAACCGGTAAGCCTCCGGTAATGCGCTTCCAGTTTAAAAACGGCAAAGGCAGCGTGCAGATCGCCCAGGGCAATACTACCTGTAAAGCGGATGTCAGCGCGGCCATGACCAGCGCCGGTAACCTGGTGATTGAGAGCCGCTACACGGCCAGGTGCCAGAACAATTCGCGCTACCGTATGCCACTGCTGGTCTGCCACGCGAGTATCGGCGCCGCAATGTGTGAAGCGCAGTATGCTGATGACCGGGTCTTCCCGATGACGATTAAGCGTGAGAATAAATAACGATGCTGGCTCCCCTGATCGATGACAAACAAAAAATTTCGCTGATTGAAAACAGCGGCGTGCAGTTTCTGGATTTCGGCCTGCAACTCTCAGATACCCCGGCGCGCCGCCAGTTTGTGCGCCAGACCGCCAACGGCCCGCTGCTGCGCCTGAACGTCGATGGCAACAGCGGTAAGTTCCTGCTCTATCCGGAAGATGGGGGCGCCGCGGAAGTGGTGCGCCCGGAATCTGACATCGCACTGGCCGACTCGCTGTCCCTGCTGTCAGCCTGCTGGCTACCGTTGCCGATGCTGCGCTGTGCCAGCGGACGTCGTTTTATCGGCGGCCCCGAAAACTGGGCGCGGATGCGTCTGGTTGCTCTGCCCGCGCCCGATGCAGCGGGCAATACCCATCGCGTCACCCTGGCCTTTGATACCCGCTGTGTGGCGGAGCAGGATGGCGGCGAACAGCTCGGCCTTAGCGCCGCTGATGCCCAGAATGGCGTGACCTTTACGCTCGCCTGGCACAACTACGAACTGGGTGATTTTCTCGATCTGACCTGGGTTGACGGCTGGCTGCGCGAATCCTTTACCGACCGCGTGTCCGATCGCCGCGAACAGGCGATTAATCAGGCGCTACGCGAGTTTGAGTATCAGGCGCATTACCTCAATCTGCTTGAGCTACTGGGCGAACAGCTTGACCTCAGCGACATCCACATTCAGGCCGCCACCCTGCAGACGCCGGCGGTCAACGTCGACATCATTCTTGATGTCGGAAACTCACATACCTGCGGCATTCTGGTGGAAGACCATCCCGAAGAGAGCAACGGCCTGAAGCAGACTTATGAGCTTCAACTGCGCGATCTCTCGCAGCCGCATCAGGTTTACAACGAGCTGTTTGACAGCCGTCTGGAATTTGCCGAAACCCGTTTTGGCAAAGCCAACTTCTCACTGGAGAGCGGGCGTGAACAGGCCTTTATGTGGCCTTCTCTGACGCGTGTTGGCCGTGAAGCAAGCCGTCTGGCCCTGCAGCGTGTGGGACTGGAAGGCAGCACCGGTCTCTCCAGCCCGCGCCGTTATCTGTGGGATGAAGCGCGCTATCAGCCAGGCTGGCGTTTTAATACGCCCGGCGAGCAGGCTGAACCACTGGCCTACGCGGCCCCCTTTACCACCCTGCTGAATGACGAAGGCCAGCCGCTCTCTACGCTGTCACCTGACGATCGTCTGCCGGTCTTTTCACCGCACTACAGCCGCAGTTCGCTGATGACCTTTATGCTGTGTGAGCTGCTGGCTCAGGCGCTGATGCAGATGAACAGCGCAGCACAGCGTCAGCGTATGCCGCAGAGCCATGCGCCGCGTCAGCTGCGCCACGTAATCCTCACGCTGCCGTCAGCGATGCCAAAGCCGGAGCGTGAAATTTTCCGCCGCCGGATGCAGGAAGCGCTGGCGCTGGTCTGGAAAGCCGAAGGCTGGCTGGCGGACGAAGATGATCTTTCACCTTCTCTGCGACGTCAGCATCCGAAACCGCTGCCAGATGTGCAGATGGAGTGGGATGAAGCGACCTGTGGTCAGATGGTCTGGCTGTTCAATGAAACCCAGGTCAACTTTGCCGGTCGCGCCGAAGATTTTTTCAGCAGCATGGTACGTCCGGATCGCCCGCGCGAAGCCGACGAACTGCCAGGCAAAAGCCTGCGTATCGCCTCGATTGATATCGGCGGCGGCACCACCGATCTCGCCATCACCCAGTATCGTCTGGATGATGGTCAGGGCAACAACGTCAAAATTACGCCGCGTTTGCTGTTTCGCGAAGGCTTTAAAGTGGCGGGCGATGACATCCTGCTGGATGTGATTCAGCTGTGGATTTTACCGGCGCTGCAGCAGCATCTGCAGAAAGCGGGCCTGACCCTGGCAGAACCGCTGATGAACAAGCTGTTTGGTCATGACAGCCGCATGGACGGTCAGGCCACGCTGCGTCAGCAGGTCACCTTACAGCTGTTTATTCCCCTGGCGCAGGCGGTGCTGGAGCGCTACGAAAACTGGGATCCGCTGGAGAACCACGCGGAGATCAACGCGCTGTTTGGCGAGCTGGTTGATCAGCCGCCGGGCGATGCGGTCCTGGCATTTGTCAACGGCGAGATTCAGCGCGAGCTGGGCGGTAACAGTCGCTTTGACCTGCTGCAGGTGCCGCTGGTGGTCAGCTTGTCACAGCTGCACGGCGAATTTATGCAGCATCGAATGGCGATTATTCCGGCGTTGCGCTCAATGTGTGAAGTGGTGTCACTCTATCAGTGTGATGTGCTGCTGCTCACCGGTCGTCCGTCGCGCTTCCCGGGTATTCAGGCGCTGGTACGGCATCTGCAACCGCTGCCGGGCAGCCGTATTCTGTCGCTGGAAGGCTATCACACCAGCGACTGGTATCCGTTTAACAAACATGGTCGCATCGACAACCCAAAATCGACTGCGGCTGTCGGCGCAATGCTCTGCCTGCTGGCGCTGGATCTGCGCCTTAGCAGCTTCTGGTTCCGTGCAGGCGATTTTGAACCCTACTCGACGATTCGTTATCTTGGCATGCTCGATGAAAACCAGGCACTGACGGACGAAAATCTCTGCTACAGCGAAATTGATCTGGACGATCCTGGCTATGCGCTGGATAAAAAGAGCAGTTTCCGTATTCGCGGCAACGTCTGTCTTGGCTTCCGCCAGCTTGATAACGATCGCTGGCCCGCCTCGCCGCTCTATAGCCTGACGCTGAACGACCCAGCACTGGCGCGCAAAGTCGCCGGTGAGAGCGTGCTGCGCATCCGTCTGGCGGTGAAAGCTGGCCCCGACGCCCCTGGCCCGGAAAGCCTGGTGCTGAGCGATGCACGTCTGGATGATGGCACTCGCGTGCCGCTGGAGCAGTTAAGTCTGAAGCTGAATACCCTGTCGGCGACCGGTAATGCCAATGCGCAATACTGGATTGACAGCGGGAGTGTGTGTAAACGATGAAAGCCCTGAAACCCCGTCAGCCACAAACGCTGGCAAAACGTCTTGCCCTGTTGCAGGACGCCCTGAATAACAGCCTGACGTGGATAGAGGCCACCCGTGAGCAGTCGCCGCGTCTGGCGCTGGAAGCTGAAACTCTGACGCTGCAACTGCGCCAGGCGCGCGTACAGACCCAGGCGCTGGCGCAGCAGGTGGCGCGTCCGGTGACGCTGGCACTGTTTGGTCAGTCGCAGGCGGGTAAAGCCTGGTTGCTGAACGAAATGGTGGCCGATGCCCAGGGCCAGTTAGTGACCCGCATGGGGGATAAACTGCTGAGCTGGTTCCAGCATATCAATCCTGGCAACCTCGATTTTGCTACCGCCACCCGTTTCAGCCATCAGCGCGAGCCACTGTCAGGCGAGTGGCCGGTTGAACTGACGCTGCTGAGCGAAGCGGAACTGGTGCGGCTGATGGTCGCCTGTGCCGGAGAGACAATGTCCGACACCGCGCAGATCGACAGCGCACTACAGCGCCTGCAGCGTCATCGTCTCACCACGCCGCTGGCCGGTCTGGAAGGCGATGCGCTGGTGACGCTCTGGTCCTGGTGCCGTCGCCGTCCGCACCACGATGCCCGGCTTGATCGCCACTTCTGGCCACAGGCGGTTGAGCTGGCCCCCTGGCTCAGCGTTGACGATCGGGTGCAACTCTTTTCACTGCTATGGCCGGCTCAACCAGCACTAAATGAGATGCTGCGCACCCTGCTGCATCTGCGTCATCAGCTGCGTAACAGCAGCCGGGTGCTCACTCCCCTGAGCCTGCTGACCGACGCGTCATTGTTGCCGGCCGAGCAACTGATTGTGCCAGCCAGTGAGCAGGATCAGCAGCAACTGGTGGAAGTCTGTCCGCTGAATGGTAATCGCATCGGCAAGGCGCAGAACGTGCCGCTGGGCTTACTGGCGCTGCTGACGCTCGAAGTACTGGTGCCGCTGAGTTCCACCCCGCGAACCGCGCTCTATGATGATGCCGACATGCTGGAACTGCCCGCGCCTGGCCAGTCGGGTGACGCGGCCATCGAGGAAGATCGTCAGCGCCTGCAGCAGCAGGATCCGTTGCGTGCACAGTTGCTGGAACAGAAACGCGCCCTGCTGCCCGGCTTCTATGCCGCGCGTCAGGCCATTGATCTGCTGCTGGTCTGCACTGCAGCCAGCCAGCGTCAGGATGCTGACCTCGTCAGCGAAACATTGCGCGAATGGCAGCGTCAGCAGCCCGCCCAGCAATCCGCAGAGAAACCGCGACTGATCTGGGCGATTACGCCTTACGATGCCCGCCATCAGCAGGTCAATGTGGATGAAGCGGTACAGCGCCAGATGGGACAGCCCGGTCAGCACTGGGGATCGATGCTGGCGCTGGATCGCGCAGGCGTTGACCGCATGGCGAGCTGGTTACAGGAAGAGATGCAGCCGGAAGCCCGCCGCGACATGCTGCTGGCTCAGCTGGCGCAGATTCAGCATACCGTGGTGGAGCGGCGTTTATTGCCCTGGACTGAAGCCGGTGCCAGCCCGGAACAGGCGGCACGAAAACAGAATATCGCCGATACGCTGCTGAAGTGTCTACAGCATCGCACCGGTCTGCATGGCGAGCTACTGGAACGCCTGCAGCCGCCGCGTGAAGCGCTGCGTCAGCTATGGCTCAATCAGTCGGCATTGCCTGGCAGCAAACCGGCCAATCTTCAGGCACCGGAAAATCAGTTCGGTATCGGGTTTGAATTTGATCTGTTCAGTGAGAGTCCGGCTGAAGCGCCGGTTCAGCCGCGTCAGAGTGTGCAGAGCACCCAGCAGTACCCGCGTCAGGTGCTGCTGCTGTGGCTGGATCATCTGCGTCAGCTACCGGAGAACCGCAGCCTGCTGGCGTTGCTGAACGTGGACAAAGCGACGATGGAGTGGCTGGTTGAAGAGCTGATCACGGCCGGTTTCCGCATCGATATCGCACAAAAGCTGCAACAGGCGTTGCATGAGCCGGATACGCAGAGCGTCAGCCATGAATCACGCGCCGATCGTCAGGTGACGCGGGCGATGACAGTGCTGGGGGATTTTGTTGCCTGGCTCGGCTTTTTGCAGCGGCCTGAAACTGAACGTCCTGCCAGCCGCGTTAACCGGGGTCAGGTGATTTTCTCTCGTCCTCCGGCACCCAGCGTCAGCTTCAGTGCCGGTCAACGTCTGACCAGACTCTCTGCTGCCCCGGCCAACCACACCGCCTGGTATATCTACGACTGGCTGGTGGGGCTGAATCAGGTGATCATTGAGAACAATGGTTACACCGGCGGCGGCGATCTGCCGCTGGCGGCTCGCGAAGCGCTGGTTGCGCTGCTTAAACCGCTGCGCGCTTAATCAATGATCAGGCGCAGTTCGCCCTCCAGCGACTGCGCCGCCTCTTCCAGCAGGGCCAGCACAGGCGCTAAATCGGCCTGATGCGCAGCATAATGCTGCAACCACAAGGTTGCAGGCAGCGCCATCCCCCCTGTCAGCCAATCCCACAGCGCATCCAGATTATGTCCAAACGTCTGCGGACAGCCGCTCTGCTCAACCAACTGCTGATAAAACGCCGCACGCGTGGTGAGCCGACGCAGGTCAAAGGTCAGATTTAGCATGATCAGGGCACCTGTCTGAAGCTGCGGTAGTGATCGGTGGAGAGAAACACCAGCCCGTCAGAGGAGTATACCAGGCGATCGGCGTCGCGATGACCACAGCGATAATTCACATCCGCTTCATACCACAGACGGCCCGCACGTGCTGGCAGACGCTTTTCACGGTTTGTAAAACGATCGCCACCAATGGCTTTGCCAGGCAATACCTCGCACAGATTGCCTTTGGCCGGATTCCAGCCACGCTTACGCGCCTCGCTTTTGGTCAGGTAGTAGTCCGGCAATTGCTGATGCTGAAGCACCCAGCGCGCCACCGTATGGGCATCGGTCAGGGTGGCGATATCGGCCTGAGCAGGGGCTGAAACCGAGTTCAGATAAGGTTTAAGGCCGTAAAAACAGGCCGCGAGGACCAGAAAAAGTCCAATCCAGAGTTTTTTTGACATGATGGCATCCGTGACGACAGGATGCAGATGATACCAGTTTTGCGCGCGGAGAAAAGCGCGGGCCAGACAAGCTGGCCCTGGCGAAGTTAGGCAGCGTGTGAATGCCCGCTGTGACGACGCCATGCACCCGGTGCCACGCCAAACTGACGTTTGAAGCTGCGGTTAAAAGATTGTTGAGAGTCGAAACCTAATGAGATCGCTACATTGAGAATCGGTTCATCGGTGCTGGTCAGGCGATCGGCTGACTTTTTCAGCTTCTTAACCCGAATATATTCACCCAGTGGATAGCCCGTGTGCTCTTTAAACATGCGCTGCAGGTGCCACTTAGAGTAACCGGCGCGTTCTGAAACCGTGTCCAGGTCAAGGCGTGCTTCGATGTTGTTATCAATCCAGTCGATTAAATCGTGAATAAAGGCGTCACTCATCATTCCAGTCTCTCCTGTTGCTGTAGCGAAAAGTATTAGTATCAATTGCAGTTACACTAAAGGGTGGCTGACTATGCCATTTAGTGCAAGTTTTATTAGTACATTAAATGCCGCACTTTTTATGGGGTTTTCGCTGAGCAGTACAGGCTTTCATCGACCCGCCCTAAACCGCACATAAAGTGTATCTGTTATTCTTGCAGTTTTAAGAGGCGCAAGCCTACACTCCCTGCAATTAATTGCAATATTAAAAGTTGCAAATATTGGCCTGCAGGCCGTCTCTTAATCTCTATCGCGGAATAACAACAATGATTATGAACCGGGTTCGTCATGGGTTGACCCTCTCAGGGATGGTCGTGTTTATCACTCTGCTCAGTGGCTGCGATAAGGGTGTGGCGCAAAATACCCCGCCGCCACCGCCTGAAGTCAGCGCCGCCCCGGTGCTGATCAAGCCAGTCAGCCAGTGGGACAATTTCAATGGCCGGGTTGAAGCGGTGCAGAGCGTGCAACTGCGTCCGCGCGTCTCGGGCTATATCGACTCCGTTAACTATCGCGAAGGCGATGAGGTCAGAAAAGGTCAGGTGCTGTTTACCATTGACGACCGCAGTTATCGTGCGGCGCTGGAGCAGGCCAAAGCGGAACTGGCCCGCGCGCGCAGTCAGGCGAGCCTGGCCCGCAGCGAATCGGGCCGCAGCGAGAAGTTGATCGGCAGCCAGGCCATTTCCCGCGAAGCATGGGAACAGCGTCGATCTGCCGCCAGTCAGGCACAGGCAGATATGCTGGCCGCAGAAGCCGCGGTCGATATGGCACAGCTGAACCTCGATTTCACCCGCGTCACCGCGCCGATTGATGGCCGCGCCAGCCGGGCGATGATCACCGCCGGTAACCTGGTGACCGCCGGTGACAGCGCCAGTGTGCTGACCACGCTGGTGTCGCAACAGCAGATGTATGTCTATTTCGATGTCGATGAGAACACCTTCCTGAACTATCAGGCGATGGCGCGTCAGGGCCAGCAGCGCCATGCTCTGCCGGTTGAGATTGCGCTGGTCGGCGAACAGGGTTTTCCGCATCAGGGCAAAATCGACTTCCTGGATAACCAGCTAACCGCCAGCACCGGCACCATTCGTATGCGTGCCCTGCTCGACAATCACCAGCGTCAATTCACGCCGGGCCTGTTTGCCCGCGTGCGCCTGCCCGGCAGCGCGCAGTTCGAGGCGGTGCTGATCGATGATAAAGCGGTATTAACCGATCAGGATCGCAAATATGTCTACGTGGTGGATGGGCAAGGTAAAGCACAGCGGCGCGATATCCAGCCCGGCGCAATGGTGGATGGCCTGCGTATCGTTAAATCGGGTCTGCAATCCGGTGACAACGTGATCGTCGCCGGTCTGCAAAAAGTATTCATGCCCGGCATGCCGGTCACTGCTCAGCCGGTCGCCATGCGTGCGGCAACCGCTCAATAATTCGAGGCCGCTATGGACTTTTCCCGCTTTTTTATCGACCGGCCCATTTTTGCTGCGGTGCTGTCGATCCTGATTTTTGTGACCGGGGTGATTGCGATCCCGCTGCTGCCGATCAGTGAATATCCTGACGTCGTCCCGCCCAGCGTGCAGGTGCGCGCGGAATATCCTGGCGCTAACCCGAAAGTGATTGCGGACTCCGTGGCGACGCCGCTGGAAGAGGCAATCAACGGCGTCGAAAATATGATGTACATGAAGTCAGTGGCCGGTTCTGATGGCGTGCTGGTGACCACCGTCACCTTTCGTCCAGGTACCAATCCTGATCAGGCGCAAGTGCAGGTGCAAAACCGGGTGGCGCAGGCGGAAGCCCGTCTGCCGGAAGATGTGCGCCGGCTGGGGATCACCACCCAAAAGATGTCGCCGACCCTGACGCTGGTCGTCCACATGTTCTCACCGAACAAGACCTACGATTCCCTCTACCTGCGTAACTACGCCACGCTCAAGGTGAAAGATGAGCTGGCCCGCCTGCCGGGTGTCGGTCAGATCCAGATTTTCGGCGCAGGCGAGTATGCGATGCGCGTCTGGCTTGATCCCAACAAAGTGGCGGCGCGTGGCCTGACAGCCTCTGACGTGGTGACGGCGATGCAGGAACAGAACGTGCAGGTCTCTGCCGGTCAGCTGGGTGCCGAGCCGTTGAAAAAGCAGAGCGACTTTCTGCTGTCGATCAACACTCAGGGACGACTGGAGAGCGAGCAGCAGTTTGGCGATATCATCCTCAAGACCTCAGAAGATGGTTCGCTGGTACGGCTGCGTGATGTGGCGCGGATCGAGATGGGCTCAGGCAGCTATGCCCTGCGTTCGCAGCTGAACAATAAAGATGCGGTCGGTATCGGCATCTTCCAGGCACCTGGGGCCAACGCCATCGACCTCTCCAATGCAGTGCGCGACAAAATGGATGCGCTGGCGACCCGCTTCCCCAACGACGTGAAATGGGCCGCGCCTTACGATCCGACGGTGTTTGTTCGCGACTCGATTAAAGCCGTGGTGCAGACCCTGCTGGAAGCAGTGATCCTTGTGGTACTGGTGGTGATTCTGTTCTTGCAGACCTGGCGCGCCTCCATCATTCCCCTGCTGGCAGTGCCGGTTTCGGTGGTGGGTACCTTTAGCGTGCTCTATCTGCTCGGCTTCTCGCTGAACACTCTGAGTCTCTTTGGGCTGGTGCTGGCGATCGGGATCGTAGTGGATGACGCCATTGTGGTGGTGGAGAACGTCGAACGTAATATTGAGATGGGACTGTCGCCGCGCGCCGCTGCCCATCAGGCAATGCGTGAAGTCTCCGGCCCGATCATCGCCATTGCGCTGGTTCTGTGTGCTGTGTTTGTGCCGATGGCGTTTCTGTCTGGCGTCACCGGGCAGTTCTACAAACAGTTCGCGACCACCATCGCGATCTCCACAGTGATCTCCGCCATTAACTCGCTGACGCTTTCGCCCGCGCTGGCAGCGATGCTGCTGAAAGATCATCACGCACCGAAAGATCGGCTGACGCGAATTATTGATGCGCTGTTTGGCTGGCTGTTCCGGCCGTTTAACCGCGTCTTTCAGCGCAGCGCGCATGGCTATGAATCGCTGGTTGGCCGCATGCTGCGTCGCCGTGGCGCGGTGTTTGGCGTCTATATTCTGCTGCTGGCCGGTGCCGGATTGATGTTCCATACCGTGCCGGGTGGATTTATCCCGACGCAGGATAAACTCTATCTGATTGGCGGCGTGAAGATGCCGGAAGGCTCCTCACTGGCGCGTACCGACGAAGTGATTCGTAAGATGAGCGAAATCGGGATGCAGACCGAAGGCGTCGCCTACGCGGTGGCGTTCCCCGGCCTGAATGCGCTGCAGTTTACCAATACCCCGAACAGTGGCACGGTGTTCTTCGGTCTGAAGCCATTTAATGCGCGTAAGCATACGGCGGCGGAGATTAATGCAGAGATCAATGCGAAGATTGCTCAAATCCAGCAGGGCTTTGGCTTCTCCATTATGCCACCGCCAATTCTGGGGCTGGGACAGGGCTCGGGCTATTCGCTTTATGTACAGGATCGGGCGGGTCTCGGCTATGGTGCGCTGCAGACCGCGATTAACACCCTGTCGGGTAGCATCATGCAGACGCCAGGGATGCATTTCCCCATCTCCTCTTATCAGGCCAATGTTCCTCAGCTTGATGTGCAGGTTGACCGGGATAAAGCTAAAGCGCAGGGGGTCTCGCTGACCGCACTGTTCAGCACACTGCAAACCTATCTTGGCTCGTCGTATGTTAATGACTTTAACCGCTTTGGCCGCACCTGGCGGGTGATGGCGCAGGCCGATGGGGATTTCCGCGACAGCGTTGAAGATATTGCTAACCTGCGCACCCGTAACGATCGCGGTGAGATGGTGCCGATTGGCAGCATGGTCAACATTACCACGACTTACGGCCCCGACCCGGTGATCCGCTATAACGGCTATCCGGCAGCGGACCTGATTGGCGATGCCGACCCACGCGTGCTCTCCTCGGCGCAGGCGATGAGCCAGCTCGAAGCGATGTCCGATCAGCTATTGCCGAACGGCATGAACATTGAGTGGACCGATCTGAGTTATCAGCAGTCAACGCAGGGCAATACCGCGTTGATTGTCTTTCCAATGGCTGTCCTGCTGGCGTTCCTGGTGCTGGCGGCGCTGTATGAAAGCTGGACGCTGCCGCTGGCGGTGATCCTGATTGTGCCGATGACCCTGCTCTCTGCGTTGTTTGGCGTCTGGCTGACCGGCGGTGACAACAACGTCTTTGTGCAGGTCGGACTGGTGGTGCTAATGGGGCTGGCCTGCAAGAACGCGATTCTGATCGTCGAGTTTGCGCGCGAACTGGAGATTCAGGGTAAAGGGATTGTGGAAGCGGCGCTGGAAGCGTGTCGCCTGCGTCTGCGTCCAATTGTAATGACCTCCATCGCCTTTATCGCCGGCACAATACCGCTGATTATGGGTGAAGGCGCAGGCGCAGAGGTGCGCGGCGTGACTGGCATTACGGTCTTTTCCGGCATGCTCGGCGTGACGCTGTTTGGCCTGTTCCTGACACCCGTGTTTTACGTCGCCCTGCGCAAGCTGGTGACGCGCCGGTCAGGTAATGCGTCCTCAGTGACGGCGTAAACCGCAAACGTTATAAGGGGCGATCATATAATCGCCCCTTTTTTGCACCTGTAATTCCCCGATTGCCAGCAGACACTGCCTTGCCGTATTAGCGCTGATTTAACGTTTCATCAGGTATTTCAATGATAAACGCATTCAACAAGGTTTCATTTCACGCGGTGGCCTGCGAGAGTCGCTCTCTCTTTAATTCAGGATATTGCAGCGTAAAAGTCTTAATTTTTTCCTGCTCCGCATAGGGATGAATGCCGGAGTCTGCACAATTTTTGAGGCATTCGCGCAGCGAAATCTCACCCTCTTTGTGCAGGCCCTGCACGCTGTCAGAAACCAAATCGTAATAGCCGGACAGGCCAGTAAAGCGCTCGCGGAACCTGTTTATCTCACGAACAGAGGGGGTCACTGCAGGTTGCCCGGCGACGTTAGCCAAAGTTGCATCGTTATTCATCTTTGACCTCCTACACCCTGTGCGGTGCAAAACAATTCTGACAACATACGCATCCAGACCGGTTGTCCTCCCCTGCCTAAACCATAACCAACGCCCGTTCGGGCCTGCCAGGTTGATTCAGGGTTGCTTTAGCTGTTAGCCCCGGCCTGGTCGATTATCTTTCCGCCGTTGGCTTTCAAGCCGGCGCTGATGAATCGCTCTGCTTGTGCCATTACTGGTGTAATAGAGGCTGAATGTTCAACTGCTCCAACCGCTTCGGCATAATGACCTGAGTCAGGCGGTGGGGTTATTAGCGTATGGCGGTTTTGAGGCAGGTCGTTATTGTTCAGCAGGCATAAAAAAAGCCGCTGTTAGCGGCTCTTTTTGCAAAGGTCATCACTCTCTTCGGGTTCCGGCACGGCGGTGCAATTGCTGGTATCGCGTTTCTTCAGCTCATTCAGTGCGTCTGCCACGGTACGTTTTGCCAGCACATCCAGCGACGCCTGTTCAGCTTCATCGGCTATCGACTTGAAGTACCAGCAGAGGTTGGCACTGACCAGACAGCGAGGCGCAACGTCAGGACGCGCTGCCCAGATTTTTTTGTCTTCGATCACTGAGACATAAATATCCCGTAGGGTAATTTCCGCAGCCGGACGGCCCAGATGAATCGAACCGGTACGGCCCAGCGTGGAGACGATAATGCCGTCACGAGTCAGCGGGACCATTAATTTTCGTATGAAACTGGGATTCGCTTCCAGCCCGTAGGCCAGAATCGCGCTGGTAGAGCGTTTACCCATTTGCTCCGCCATCGCTACGCTCAGAACCATTTGCAAAGCTGTCGGGAAGCGGTAATCAAGCATTTCTTTATCCTGAGTTGCGGGGGATCTTATTGTTTTATTGCCGCATAAGTGAACAATCAATGAGCAATAAATATAACAAACACTGTTGCTTTTTTGAAGCAAACCGGCCATGACAAGGCACGTATTCACCAAAGGCTGAGGCCCGATAGCACAAGGTGCTTACGCTGCTAACTGCCTTCTTCTTGTGGAACAAGAAGAAGAAGAGTGGCTCTACGCGGTGGTGAGCGATGCTGACGATAATCGCTGTCTGAGCGCCATCACCAGTACCACGTTAAAGATTGCTAAGGCGCAAAGCAACCACAGCGTCGCCGACGCCCCCAGCCTTTCAAAGACATATCCGCCTATTAATGGCGTCATTGCCTGCCCCATCAACGCCGGGCGGGCCATTTTACCCACCACAATCGCATAGGACTCTGGTTTGACCATCGCCAGCGGTAAAGTTCCGCGCACAATGGCACGTAAGCCATTACCTGCGCCATACAGCACCATGCTCAGCAGCGCCATTTGTGGAAAAAGAGCCAGCAACAGCAAGCCCAGCGCCACCAGCCCGACGGAGAAAAAGGTGGTGCGGATAGGATGGCTGCGTTTAAAGGCGATATCAACGAGTCGGGCACCCACCTGACACGGACCAAGTACCGCGCTAATCGCCAGCGCCGAGGTCAGCGTATGGCCGCTCGCCTGCAACAGAGTAATAAGCTGTACCGAAATAGCGGTCATGATCACTGAGGCCAGGGTAAAAATGCCACACAGCAGCCAGAATAGCGCAGGCGCGAGCTCCGCCGTAGCAGGCTGCACAGTCGGCCGTTTTACAGGCCGTGGGGAGTGACTTGCAGGTAAGGCAAACAGATAGGCAGGCAGCACGCATACGACCATCATGGCTGAAATAATTAGTGATGCCTCGCGCCAGCCAAATCCGTGGATTAACCACGCCGTTCCCGGCCAGACCAGTGTGGTGCAGAAGCCAGAAATCAGCGTGATACCGGTAATCGCTGAGCGCGCCTGACCGCCATAGCAGGTGCCGAGCGTGGCAAACAGTGCGTCATAAAGGCCCATCGCCATGCCGATGCCGATAATCACCCAGGCAAACAGAAACAGCGGCAGAGCGTCGCTATAAGCCATTATTACCAGCCCCACCGCCATGACCACGCCGCTCAGCGCCAGCAGCAGGCGGCCACCAGTACGGGCAATAATCCTGCCCGCCAGTGGTGACAACAGGCCCGACACCAGAATCCCGGTCGACAACGCGCCATAAATCCACTGCTGTGACCAGCCCGTCTCCGCTGCGATCGGATTCGCCATTACCGCCATCAGGTAGAACGACCCACCCCATGAGAGTATCTGCACCCAGCCCAGGGTAATAATGGCGGCGATACCGGGTTTATTGTTCTGATTCACAGGCGATCTCTTCGTTAGCAGGCAAACCGTTTTATAACATGTTCTGCCCTATGCCAAAATATGTGATGCCTTTTGACTGGATGGCACTGCAGGCCGCACGTTTTTGGTCTCTCTTTAAAGTATGTTGTAACTATATAACTATTGCATCCTCACCAGGCTTCTGCCACATTGAGAACGTTGTAACTAGGGAGGCACAACATGACGCGTTACGATTTAGTGGCTGATATGCATCAATGTGTAAACGACCTTGAACTGGCGCTGGCAGAGCTGCGACAACAGATTGAAGCGCAGCCCCTGCTGATCGCTCGCGTCTTTAGCCTGCCGCCAGTGGTAAAAGGCCGCGAACATGACGCGATTACCCGGATTGCCGTTGAGCAGCATCTTGGAGAGAGTGCGTTAAAGATGGCGCTTGATCACTACTGCCGCCTGTTTATGCAGCATCAGTCAGAACAGCTGAGCACCAAGGCTGCCGTGCGCTTGCCTGGCGCACTGTGCATTGAATGCGATGCGCAGCGGGAAGCGGAAATCGGCACGCTGGTCGATATCATCAACCAGCTTAAAGCGCGGCTTGAACAGCTAATTACGGTCGATTCTGGCCTGCCGAGTGAAGCGCGTTTTGAGTTTGTCCACCAGCATTTGCGCGGGTTGATTACCCTGAATGCCTATCGCACTATCACCCTGCTTAGCGCACCAGACAGCCTGCGTTTCGGCTGGGCCAACAAGCACATTATCAAAAATCTCAAGCGCGAAGAGGTGATCGCCCAGCTGGAGAAAAGCCTGAAGGCGGGACGCTCACAGGCGCCATGGTCACGCGAACAGTGGACGGAAAAAGTGCAGGAGGAACTGGCAAGGGTACGCGCTCTGCCCGCGTCGGCACGGCTGAAAATCAAGCGCCCGGTGAAAGTACAGCCAGTGGCACGCGTCTGGCGTGCGGATGAACAGAAACAGACCCAGCTGGCCTGCCCCTCACCGATTCTGGTTATCTGTCGCGATCGCAGCCAGGTTCCGGTGCTCGGCGAGTTGCTTAACTACGACGCCGATAACATTACGTATCGTCATAAACCTGCCGCTGAGCCGCTGAATCTGCTAATACCCCGATTGCATCTGTGGGTCGATTGCCCGATCTGAATAAAAAAAGGCCAGCATCCGCTGGCCTCTGGTTCATCTCAAACCTTACGACTTCATGCTGCCGACCATCTCTTCCGGACGGACCCAGGCATCAAACTCCTCTTCGGTGAGATAGCCCAGCTTCAGCGCGGAACCTTTCAGCGTCAGTCCCTCTTTGTGCGCTTTCTTGGCAATTTCAGCGGCTTTGTCATAACCAATATGCGTATTCAGCGCCGTTACCAGCATCAGCGATTCGTTGAGCAGTTGATCGATGCGCTCACGCACCGGCTCAATGCCGACGGCACAGTGGTGATTAAAGCTGTCCATGCCATCCGCCAGCAGGCGAATCGATTGCAGGAAGTTATGGATCACCATCGGACGGAACACATTAAGCTCAAAGTTACCGGCGGCGCCGCCCATGTTAATCGCCACATCATTACCCATCACCTGACAGCAGAGCATGGTCATCGCTTCACACTGTGTCGGGTTGACTTTGCCCGGCATGATGGAGCTACCCGGTTCATTTTCCGGAATCGCGATTTCACCGATGCCGCAGCGCGGGCCGGAAGAGAGCCAGCGTACGTCATTAGCGATTTTCATTAGCGAGGCGGCCAGCCCTTTCAGCGCCCCATGTGCATGTACCAGCGCATCACAGGTTGCCAGCGCCTCGAACTTGTTTGGCGCAGTGACAAACGGTTGCTGTGTGAGATCGGCCAGCGCCTTCGCCACACGCACCGCATATTCCGGGTGGGTGTTCAGGCCGGTGCCGACTGCGGTTCCACCCAGCGCCAGCTCCGCCACGTGCGGAATGCTCTGCTCTACATGTTTCAGGTTATGCTCCAGCATCGCCACCCAGCCAGAGATCTCCTGACCCAGCGTGAGCGGCGTCGCATCCTGCAGGTGAGTACGGCCAATCTTGACGATATCTTTAAAGGCGTCGGACTTCTGGCTCAGGGTATTTTTCAATACCTGAATCTGTGGGATCAGCTGTTCGCGCAGGGCGATGACGGCGGCAACATGCATTGCAGTCGGGAAAACATCGTTGGAACTCTGGCTCTTGTTCACATCGTCGTTGGGATGAACCAGCCGCGACATTCCGCGCTCTCCGCCGAGGATTTCACTGGCGCGGTTCGCCAGCACTTCGTTCATGTTCATATTGGTCTGGGTGCCGGAACCGGTCTGCCAGATTGCCAGGGGGAATTCATTCGCATGCTTGTCAGCCAGCACTTCATCCGCCGCGCTGACGATTGCATCAGCGCGGTCAGCGGGCAGCAGTCCCAAATCGCGGTTAACGCTGGCTGCGGCGCGCTTGGTCAGTGCCAGCGCATGCACCAGCGCGGTCGGCATTTTTTCGGTTGAGATGCGGAAGTGTTCCAGTGAGCGCTGCGTCTGCGCGCCCCACAGTTTGTCTGCCGGTACGTCGATGGGGCCCATTGAATCTTTCTCAATGCGATTGGCTGCCATGAATACATCTCCTTCAGCTGTTTTTTAAAAGAATGACCGGCCGGTTCGTCATCACAATCGACAGCCGGGCGATCAGGATAGTCATGCACAATAATTTAACATTATCAGAGCGTAGTGTCCTTTTGCGCTGTATATGTATTTTTACCGGCAGTTTCTGCTTTAATACCGGCAATAATTTCCCGTGATAAAGGGGTGTACGATGCAAAAAATGAACAATTCGCTGCAAAATTACGCGTGGGGCAGTAAAACTGCGTTGACTGAGCTATACGGTATTGCGAATCCTCAGAGCCTGCCGATGGCGGAACTCTGGATGGGCGCGCATCCGAAAAGCCCTTCCACCGTGATGGATCAGGGCACCGCGCGTTCGCTGCGCGACGTAATTGATGCCGCGCCCGCCGCCATGCTGGGCGAAGCGGTCGCCCAGCGTTTTGGTGAACTGCCCTTCCTGTTCAAAGTGTTGTGTGCCGATCAGCCGCTGTCGATTCAGGTCCATCCCAGCAAACGCGCGGCCGAAGTGGGCTTTGCCCGTGAGAATGCGGCAGGTATTCCACTGACCGCCGCTGAGCGTAATTACAAAGATGCCAACCACAAGCCCGAACTGGTTTACGCGTTAACGCCCTTCCAGGCGATGAATGGCTTTCGCACATTAACCGGGATGGTCTCACTGCTGGAGCCGGTAGCCGGCGCACATCCACAGATTGCCCATTTTCTGCAGCATCCCGATCAGGATACGCTGGCCGCGCTGTTCTCGACGCTGTTGTCACTGGAAGGCGAGGCGAAATCGCTGGCGCTGGGCGTACTGAAATCAGCGCTGAATGCACAACAGGGCGAGCCGTGGCAGACCATCCGCATGATTTCAGCCGGGTATCCTGACGACAGCGGCCTGTTTTCACCGCTGCTGCTGAATGTCATTACCCTGCAACCAGGCGAGGCAATGTTCCTCTACGCTGAAACCCCGCACGCTTATCTTAAAGGGGTGGCGCTTGAGGTGATGGCAAACTCAGATAACGTGTTACGGGCCGGTTTAACCCCGAAGTATATCGATATTGCCGAACTGATGGCTAACCTGAAATTTGAGGAGAAGCCAGCCAGCACGCTGCTGACCAAGCCAGAACAACAGGGCAACGCGCTGCGCTTCCCGATTCCGGTCGAGGATTTTGCCTTTGCTATTCATGCCCTGAACACAGAACCGCAATCGCTGGAGCAGCAGAGCGCCGCATTACTGTTCTGTATCGAAGGTCAGGCGGTGATCGCTAAAGGCGAGCAGCAAGTAACGCTGAAACCGGGCGAATCCTGCTTCATTACTGCCAGCGAATCACCGGTGACCGTCGCCGGAACGGGCCGACTGGCGCGGGTATTTAACGACTTAGGGTGAAGCAGCTGACGGAACCCCTGTTAACTGCTATTATTTCAACCTATTAGCTTTTAAACGCCTGCAGGCGTTTTTCTTCGGTCGTCGGGGTAATCCTGCGGCATAAGCGGACTCAAGGATAAGGACGAATCAGCAATGAAAAAGACCAATGTTGCCGTAGGTGTCATCATCGCACTGGGCGTGATCTGGACTGGCGCGGCATGGTTCACCGGCAAGCAAATTGAAAGCCACAGGGATCAGCTGGTGCAAAACGCCAATAACCAGCTGAATGCTTATGCCCCAAACAGCCGACTGAAGATTAGCTATCAGGACTATCAGCGCGGCGTGTTCAGCAGCAAAGTAAATCTGGTGATTCAGGCTAACTCCCAGACGGAAGATAATCCTCTGCTGAAGCCTGGCCAGAGCATCATCCTGAATGAAACCATCGATCATGGCCCTTTTCCATTTGCTCAGCTGAAGCATTTTAATTTGATCCCGAGCATGGCCTCGGTTCATACCGAACTGGCTAATACCGATGCGGTTAAAAAACTGTTTGAGCTGACCGGCAACACGTCGCTAATCAACGCAGATACCCGCATCGGCTATAGCGGTGCCACCGACACTGCGCTGCACGTCCTGCCTGTCGATTATCAGAATGCACAGACCGGCGAACGTCTGGCCACCAATGGCGGCACCCTGAACGTCAGCGCTGACAATAAAGGCGATAAAGTGTCGCTGGACAGTGACGTTGATAGCCTCGCGCTGACCAGTAAAAATGAGATGGGCCAGCCGGTGCTGTTTACCCTCAATGGTCTGAAGCTGAGCGGTAACACGCACCTTAGCCCGGAAGGCGTGCGTATTGGTGACCAGTCGGTCGATATTGAGAAGGTCAATGCCAGCATTAATGGACAGGACGCCCTGACGCTGCACAAAATGAAAGGCACCTCTTCTTTCGATAACAGCGCCGGGAAGATTGGCGGCGATATCGACTACAAGGTTGAAGGCATTCAGCTGCAGAAGCAGGATTTTGGTCAGGCAGCGCTGAAGATGAAACTGTCACAGTTTGATGCGCAGGCGGTAAAGGCGTTCTCCGATCGTTACAACGCGCAGATGCAGGAACTGCTGAACCAGCCTGGCGTCGCGGAAAACCCCATCCGCTATCAGGCGGGCGTGCATCAGATTCTTATGAATAATCTGCCGATGTTGCTGAAAGGCTCGCCATCAATCAGCATCGCACCGCTGAGCTGGAAAAATGACAAAGGCGAAAGCACCTTTAATCTGACGGCCAGTTTCAACGATCCCGCGGTGGTGACGGGTGAAGCACAAAGCCTGAGCAGCATGGTTGATCGCGTCCTGAAAACCCTGGACAGCAAGCTGACCATCAACATGCCGATGGCGACCGAAACCATGCATAAAGTGGGTCTGGCTGAGGGGTATCAGGCCGATGATGCACAGAAACTGGCAGATCAGCAGGTGAAAGGTCTGGCGGCGATGGGCCAGATGTTCCGCCTGACCCAGCAGCAGGATAACAATATCGTTACCAGCCTGCAGTACGCCAACGGTCAGGTGAATATGAACGGCGACAAGATGACGCTGGAGCAATTTCTGTCCCGCTATATGCTGGGCATGCCGACCAGCGAAGGCATGCCGCAGTAATTTCCAATGACATGCAGAGAGGCGACCTTTGGGTCGCCTTTTTTATGCCCATCCGCGAATAACCCGCCGGGCGGCCTTATCACATTCTGCCGGACGACATCGGGAGGCGCCATAGGGCTATGAACACGGCTAACCAGCCCCCTGTTCCGTGGGGGCTTTTTACCTCAACGTCGAAAAGCGTCAACGTGCCGGGCCTGACCGGAACCTGGGAGATCATCCATAGTGCGGCTGACAGAGCGGCCTGGTTTCTGGCGCTGATTCGGGAAGGGGCCGCGATGATACCCGGCTCGACCGGCGGCGATGCCGGCAGAGGGTTTATGCGTTTTAATGTTGGCTGTCCGTGCAGCAAACCAGAAGATGGCCTTTCGCGCCTGATTGCGGCAATCCATCAGTTGCAGGGCTGACATCAACCGGCGAAGCGATCCTCGCCCGCCCATTATGTGTAATTAAGCAGCATCCAGCGCGGCTGTTGCGCAAATAGCTGGCACTGTTGCGCAAGATATTTTTATAATGCTCTGCACTTCACCGACAACTGAGCGAGTGCGCCATGATCGATTCTAAAATTCCGCTGACTGATATTCACCGCCACCTTGATGGCAACATTCGTGCACAAACCATTCTCGATTTAGGTCGCCAGTTTAATCTTGCCCTGCCCGCCTCAACCCTGGAGACGCTGCGTCCGCATGTGCAGGTCGGCCAGAATGAACCTGACCTGGTGAGCTTCCTGCAGAAGCTCGACTGGGGTGTGAAAGTGCTGGGTGATCTTGATGCCTGCCGCCGGATCGCGCAGGAGAATGTCGAAGATGCGGCCCGCGCTTGCATTCACTACGCTGAACTGCGTTTTTCCCCTGGTTATATGGCGATGACCCACAACCTGCCGATTGCCGGAGTGGTTGAAGCAGTCATTGAGGGCGTGCGCGCTGGTCGCCAGCAGGACAATATTGACGTGCGTCTGATTGGTATTATGAGCCGCACCTTTGGCGAAGATGCCTGCCTCGCCGAACTGGAAGGTCTGCTTGCCCATCGTGATCACATCACTGCAGTCGATCTGGCGGGTGATGAGCTTGGCTTCCCAGGCAGCGAATTCCTGAGCCACTTTACCCAGGCGCGCGATGCCGGTTTCCGCGTGACCGTGCATGCGGGCGAAGCAGCCGGACCAGAGAGTATCTGGCAGGCGATTCGTGAACTGGGTGCCGAACGTATCGGCCACGGCGTGAAAGCGATTGAAGATCGCGCGCTGATGGATTTCCTGGCGGAGCACCATATTGGTATTGAATCCTGCCTGACCTCCAATATCCAGACCAGCACCGTGTCCTCACTGGCGCAACATCCGCTGAAGACGTTCCTTGAGCATGGCATTCTGGCGACCATCAACACGGATGATCCGGCGGTTCAGGGTATTGAACTGGCGCATGAGTATCATCACGCCGCACCGGCTGCGGGTCTGAGCGCCGCGCAGATCCGTCAGGCGCAGGAGAATGGTCTGACTATCGCCTTCCTTAGCGAGGCAGAGAAAGCGGCAATTCGCGCCCGCGTGCAGTAATCCGGGCGGCAGCGATAAACAACGGGCCGGTTAAGCTTAATGACTGACTCCGGGCCAGTTCGCTGTGGGAGTCTGCCTGCGCAGAGAAGACGTTCACATCGGAAAGACGCCATACCCGGAATGATCATAGCGCAGTAGATAACATAATTCGCTGGTTCAGACTCCGGCACTGGTGGTCCGCAGGCTGTTCACCGGGTGATGGAAGCAACCGGCATTTATCACGAGTGGCTGGCCACTGACGTCCACGACGCGAGCGTCTGTCTGCCACTGGCTACCCATACCGCAGGCAATTTGTCTGCGGTATGGGAATGATGACCAAACGGACGAAGCGGATGCGTAGAGGCTGGCTTGTCACCCTCCCCTGAAAAATCCTTACCGCTGGGAGTCGCCTCCACCCGAAATCAGACATCTTAGTGCGATCTTACGGCGTCGGAACGTACTGCCAGGGGATATCGTGCGTGAGAAAAACCGGCTGGAGAAAGGCCAGTGTGCCGACACGTCTGCAGATATCATCTTTGCCTGCATGCGCATCACACAACTGCTCCGTGAGGAGGTAGACAGGTTTGCGCAGCCAATCAACGCACACCTTCAGGTTAGTGCTGCTCTTAAGCGGGATGACTGCCTGCATAGCTTTTAGCACAATGCCTGAACCCTCTTTTATCAGTGCAGCGCTCGCTACACTGATAGATCCCCTGGCTTATAAGCGGTCATGATCTGATTACCGCCGCCTGCCTTAGCGTAGTTTTTCCAGCAACTGCTCTGCGCCTTTATCCACACCTGTCTCTGCTGCGCTCATTGAGCCAAACGTTGCACCTACGTTCATCGCGTTAGGATATTGCTCTGCCACGTAAGCCAGCAGAAGATCGCCGGAAGCGGCATCCTGTATTTCAACGGCGTAGTTGACGTACCCGCTCATCAGACCGCGCCCACCCCGCACGGACTGAACAATGTTATACGGACCGCCAGCCAGGTCGAATTTGGTAAAGGTTCCCACAACCTGTGGCGTTGTGTCCGCGCCGGTCAGCGTCAGCTTAAGCCGGAGAGAAGGTGCGTTCCCGGCGCTGGTGTTGACAGTAAATTTCTCTGACAGCACGTTGGCAAACGTCTTCTTCATGTAGTCTGCCAGATTACGCCGGTCTTCCTGAGACAGGTCATTAAACTGCGCATCGCTGCCGCTATAGATTTCGACAGGGTCGATGGTGATGCTGCGGTATTGACTCCAGTTTACGGGCGCGGCGTAGCGGAAAGGAATCCGATCGCTGTCCTCCGCCGTATTAGGTGTCATCCGGGATGTGGACTCAATGCCGGAGTATTTAACAGGTGATGTGGACGAACATCCCGCAACGGCAATGGCGGCGGTCAGGATAAGCGTTCGGGAAAGCTGTTTTGTCAGGCAAACCATAAATTATTCTCCGGTTAATTTTAATATAATGAACTGTACGGTCTAGTTAATATGGTTTATGCTGACTCTGTCAAGAAAATGTTTCAGTTCGTGTCTGTGACCTTCACATGAGGAGTTCGAAATGCTTCACCTAAACCCGGAATTTTCGTCATCAGGCATCACGTACTGGACCTGTTCCCGGCAGGTTACCGCGCCAGCACGCAGGAAGGATATGCCGGAGACCCTGCAGGAAGAGAGTGCTGGACACGCCGGTTTTATCCGGGGCCTGCCGCTCCGCTATTCAGCCCTGCCGGTGCGGCGCAGACTGATAAGAATGATGCTGACATTGCAGAAATACGGCGAAGCCAGCGGCAGTCTTGACATCCGGGGACAGGACGCCTTTACGCCAGCAGCGGATTATGCGCGGAGCATTATTGATACAGCGATGCTGCGCGGAGAGTTGCGCTGCCGGCCCTCTGGCGAAATGGCTCACGCTTATCTGAGGCAGATGGAGGAGCTGCGGAGCCAAATGGCTGGCCTTCAACAGGACAAGGCGTTGTTCCGTAAAGAAGTGAGGCGCAGAACAGCTAATTTTCTGCAGCGGTATGCCGCGGGTGCAGGAGCATGACGGTGCTGCTTATCCGGGCTGCTCTGGCGCTTGTTTTTGTTGCTGGCGGCATCCTCACCGCATTTGACGTCCAGGTCAGCTGATGAATCTCTGGCTGATCGCTGACGCGCTGGAAAATACGCCGCCGCAGCAAGGGTTTGTGTATGCAGCGATGCTGATAACCGTAACGTACGCCCTGCTGAGAACCGCCGGCAACCTCAGTGAAATGCGCCGTCTGCGCCGGTTTGGGCAGCGCCGGACCGAATACTATTCAGTGAGGGTGTGGGGGGCCTCATCAGGGGTGGTGCGACTATTTCTGGTGGCGGAATGCCTCACGGTGGATGTGCTATCTGTGCTGGTCGTGCGGGTGCTCAGCGACGTCACCCTCTGATAAAAACACCCGATGCCTCAGGTTCGATTCACAGGGGCACATGTTTTCAGGACCTCATAAGCAAGCACGACACAGGAAGACAAATTCAATGATGGAGCAGCTGTCAGGGATTAACGGGGGGCCTGGATGGACCGGAGCATGATAAGCATCCTGATTTATTTGGCATTGTCGTGCTGGCCGTCGTGATTATGTGGTGGCACTTTGTCAGCGTGGTGACGCACCCGATATAAATACCTCTACGGCGCTTTTCACCATGGCAACAATATCTTCGCGCGTATAAACCGGCATCGTGTGCCGGAGAAAGAGCTCGTCAGCTTCGGCCTTAACCAGCGCAGAAAACTGCCTCGCCCTCAGGTCAGGGCGGGCGGGCAGCAGGTCGCCGGTTTTAATATACTGCGCCATCAGCGTCGCCAGAGCGTCCATGCTTTCCCGGACACCGGACTCATAAAAAATTTCGCCGATGCTGGAATGACCAGCCTCGCCGATAACCATGCGATATAGCTGAAGCCCCTTCCAGTCCGACGTCATGGCATACAGCATGCCCTCGCCAAAGCGCTGCAGCCTGTCAGGCAGGGGCAGATTACGGCTGTCCTGACTGTAAATATCCTCCGCTGCGCGCGTCAGAAAATTAGTGCCATAGGCCCTGACGACGGCGTCAAGAAGGCTTTCCTTGGAGGAAAAATAGTTGTAGAGCGTAGCTTTGGAGCACTCCGCCATTCTGGCTACCCCCTCCATGGAAGCGCGTTCGTACCCCTGCTCGAGAAAGACTGTCGTAGCGGCATTCAGGATGTCATTTCGTTTCTTTTCAGTCAGCGTTCGCATGTGATTTCTCCCTGTAGAATCGCATATATTAACAGAACCACCTGGTTCATTAAAGGCGTGCAATTTTTCGTTTCACTCTTCAGATTGTGGACTTGCCTCTTCAGGAAAATGAGCACGCCACACCGCCTATCAGTCTGATCCGGGCGTATTTATGGTCAGCTTAGGCATTAATCACACGCGTCAAAACAGATTTTCATGGCCCCCCGCTCAGCGAGTACAAAGTGACCACTGATTTGCAGATAGCATCAGTGACCTGCCCCCTGATTAATGCAGTGCAGGATGTTATATCTTCTCTCTCTCAAACCGACGGATGCCGCCCTCCTGTTCGTCAATACCACCGTTTATCGCTTTCGCCTGGGGAAAGAGAGGAGATATCCAGCGCGCGGGTTGAAATACGCAGTAGCAGAGAAATAGCGAATAAAGTATCGGGCGTCCCTTCGACTATTCATCGTGAGTCCCCACTCATCGTGAGATCCAACGACACGGAGGAGCAACGAATTACCGTGCGACATAAGCGGATAAAACCGCAACGGATCATGTCCTGATGCCCAGGCTTTGCACGTTAATTGTAAGCCTTGCATTGTGTAAAATAATTGCCGCGACAGGCTGGAACTTAACACGGTAGCTGATACGCTTGACCCGCGTCATCCATGGCGCGGGAGGCTTGTCTCTTCTCACCATCTTCCCTGCGCACTGAGCGAGTATACGCTGTCAGATTCTCGCTGCTTTGGAGTTGCCAGCCGTCTGGCGGGACGGATAAACAGCCCATATTGCACGCTCTGATTAAACGCGCTTCAGCGACATCGTCTGGCGTTTCTCGGCAGATTGCAGACCCAGTTCAATCAGTTCCATCACCTGAATTGCCTCTTCTGCCGTCACCGGGTTATTACCGCGTCCGGCTATCGCATCGCGGATGCCTGCGTAGTAAGCGGGATAGTTGCCCGGCTGGGTCAGCTGACTGGTTTCCGTCAGTGAATCGCCGTCAACCAGCGTCAGGGTACCATCGCGCATGTCATAACCCCAGTCAGCCTGCGGCGGGAAATCCCCCGATTTCAGGCGATCTTCCTGCGGATCCAGACCATATTTGACGTAACTGCCTCGCGTGCCGTGGACGGTATAACGGGCCGACTCCGCCGCCACCAGCATGCTGGCGTGCAGCACCACACGACGCTGCGGATAGATCAGCGTGGCATGAAAGTAGTCGGTGGCCTGCGCGCCTGGACGCATCTCGGCCAGATCGACCGTGATAGCAACCGGCGGGCCAAACAACTGCAGCGCCTGGTCCAGCAGATGCGGCCCCAGGTCATACCAGATCCCGCTGCCTGCGCCTTTCATCTCGCGCCAGCGATGACGCACTTCCAGACGGAAACGGTCAAAGTGTGATTCGACGTAGCGCACGTCACCCAACGTGCCAGCCTCAATCAAAGATTTCAGCGTCAGGAAGTCGCTGTCCCAGCGGCGGTTATGGAACACCGAGAGCAGCAGCCCTTTGGCTTGCGCCAGCGCATCGAGTTCGCGCGCCTGTGACAACGTCACGGTAAACGGTTTGTCGACCACCACATGTTTACCGGCATTCAGGGCCGCTTTGGCCAGCGGGAAGTGCGTGTCATTGGGGGTAGGAATAACAATTAATTGCAGAGTCGGGTCGTCCAGCAGCTTCTGAGGATCGGCCACCACCTGAACGGCAGGCCAGTCGGCGTGGACTTTGCTGGCGTCGCTACTGGAAATCGCGGCCAGCTCGACGTCCGGCGTCCTCGCAATCAGCGGGGCATGAAACGTTTTACTGGCGAAACCGTAGCCGATAAGACCAACACGTAATTTATCGCTCATTTTGATTCCTCTTTGTCGCTAACCTGATTGATTTAAGACCATTAACCAGGCGAGAACAAGGCGGAATTCCCCGAAAAAACTAAGAGATAGGACTTCGCGCCGGGGGCCAGGCGGTCTGAGCGGCCAGACTGTCGTGCGCATCCTGATTACGACGGCGGAAGTCGCTAGGACTGACGCCGACCCGCTTACGAAACACCCGCGAGAAATAGAGCTGGTCGTCATAGCCCACTTCGCGTCCCACGGAGGCGATTGGCTCCTGAGTGGTTTGCAGCAGCAATTTAGCGCGGATTACCCGCTGATCTTCACGCCAGCGCAGCAGGTTCACGCTCATCTGCTCACGGAACAGATGCGCCAGCCGTGACGGTGACAGACAGACGTGACGCGCCACCTCTTCTATTTTGACCTCGCTGGCGAGATGGTTGGTGACATACTGGCAGGCTTCAATTACGCGCGGATCGCGGATTAACTGATGGCTGCGCGGATCTTCTTCAACGGCGCGCAGCAGCAGGCGTTCCAGCAGGTTCATCGCCAGCTCTTCAGCATAGCGGCGGCCCGAGTTGTGGGTCTGTTCGATACTGGCAAACAGGCGGTCAAACTCGCCGCGCAGCGATTCCGGCAGCAGCAGTCGCCCCACGCCCTCCTGCTCATCCTGCCAGCGCAGCCAGTCGTGCCAATAGGCGCGCGGACGGAAATAGACCCAGCGATGGAACCACTGTGGGCTGTCCGGCGCGCGACCATAATAGTGGGCGGTTTTCGGCTGAAACAGCAGCATTTCGCCAGGTTCGCAGTCAAACGCCCGTTCGCCGTCGAAGACCCGCCCTTTACCTTTGATGGTGAGATTCAGAATGTAACCTTTCATGCCGTGCGGACGATCGATAAAGAAATCGAGCGCACCCTCTGCGGTGATAGGCGTCAGCCCCGCCACCAGCCAGGCGTTGAATGAGTAGCCCGGCAACAAGGGGTTTTGCTGCTCGGCCGGTAATTCACGGTGATACATAACATCCTCACTCCGTCTGTTATTGTTCGGATAGCCCGCAAAGGCTTCTGACTCTGCGGGCCAACGACTCGCTCACTCAGGCTTTTTTCTGTTTATAACGGTCAAAAATCACCGCGGCTAACAGTATCAAACCGCGCACCACATACTGTGAGAATGGCGAGATATTCAATAAATTCATCGCATTCTCTACAGTGCCGAGGATTAATACCCCTGCCACTACGTAGGAAATCTTGCCGATCCCCCCTTTCAGCGAAACGCCACCCAGCACGCAGGCAGAAATCACTACCAGTTCATAGCCGATTGACGTCATTGGCTGACCGCTGGTCATACGTGAGGCCAGAATGATGCCCGCCGCTGCTGAAACCAGACCGGAGAGGATAAAGATGATGATGCGGGTACGCACCACCGGCACACCCGCCAGTCGCGCCGCCTCTTCATTGCCGCCAATAGCCAGGGTATTGCGGCCAAAGGTGGTTTTGTTGAGCAGGAAGCCGAAAATCAGCATGGTGGCGAGCGTCAGCCAGATAGGGGCCGGCACGCCAAACCAGTTGGCAAAGCCCAGTTCAAAGAAGCGCTCATCTTCGATACCGACCGCTTTACCGTCAGAGAAGATATAGGCCAGGCCGCGCACAATCTGCATGGTCGCCAGGGTGGTTATCAGCGCGTTGATCTTAAGTCGGGCAATCACAAAGCCATTGATAAATCCCGTGATCATACCGAGCACCAGACCGGCACCCACACCAATCCACAGGCTTTCGGTCATGTTGATCACCACGGCAGTAACCACGCCAGCACAGGCGATGACTGAAGCGACCGACAGGTCAAAATCACCGGATGCCAGACAGAACAGCATGCCGCAAGCGACCATGCCGGACATCGACATCGCCAATCCTAAGCCTTTCATATTGATAAACGAGCCGAAGTTCGGCACAAAGATCGCACAGACAATAAACAGCAGTGCAAATACCACCAGCATGCCGAAGTTGTCCCAGATGCGACCTAACTGCAGGCCGCCGCGTGATGCTGGCTGCGGCGTATTTGAGGTCGTGGATGAAGCCATGTTGCTCTCCTGTCAGGCCACGGCGGCCGCTTGAGGGGTTATGGGCATCGCCAGGCTCAGCGTCTGCTGCTCCGTGGCGTCGTCATGCAGCAGCTCACCGGCAATGGCACCTTCACGCATCACGACGATGCGATCGGCCAGACCCATCACTTCCGGTAAATCGCTGGAGGCAAACAGCACCGCAATACCCCGATTTGCCAGCTGATAAATCAGGTTATAGATTTCATGTTTGGCACCGATATCGATGCCGCGCGTTGGCTCATCCAGCAGGATCACTTTCATCTCCTCGGAGAGCCAGCGCCCCAGAATCGCCTTCTGCTGGTTACCCCCGGAGAGGTTCATAATTAACTGACAGGCGCTGGGCGTTTTGATGTTCAGCGAGCGAATATGGCGGGTGGCATTTTCGTTTTCCCAGCCATTTTTAATCAGGCAGCCGGCGGTGAGGTTGTGACGACGGGCGCTGATGTTGATGTTATCGCGCACAGAGTGCACCGGAATAATGCCCTCGGCTTTGCGGTCTTCCGGGCAGAGCATGATGCCCGCACGGATGGCGTCGATTGGCTCACGTAACAGTAATGGTTTGCCATCGAGGATGACCTGACCGCCGCGCAGCCGCGTGCCGCCAAACAGCCCTTTCAGCAGTTCACTGCGTCCGGCACCGACCAGACCAAACAGCCCGACGATTTCACCGGCATGCACTTTCAGCGAAATGGGGGTCCGCACGCCCTTCGCGTCGACTTTGTCCAGTTCCAGCCGTACCGCGCCTTTGGCACGGGGTGAATAGCCATAGATATCACCGAGGTTCCGTCCCACCATCGCCTGCACCAGGTCGTCGTGATGGGTAGTAGCCATGTCAGTAAACGTCCGCACGTAGCGGCCATCTTTAAAGACGGTGATGGCGTCACTGAGGGCGAAGATTTCTTCCATGCGGTGTGAAACGTAGAGCACCACCCGACCCTCCTGACGGAGCTGACGGATGACGCGGAACAGGTTGTCGATTTCACGCGCCGACAGGGAGCTGGTTGGCTCATCAAAAGCGATAATGCGCGCGTTACGTGCCAGCGCTTTGGCAATCTCCACCATCTGCCACTGTCCCAGCGACAGGTATTTCAGCGGCATATCGGGATCGATATCCATGCCGAGATTTTTCAGTTGCAGGCCCGCCTCAAAACGCAATAGCTTATGATTAACCAGCCCATGTTTGTGTGGAATCTGACCGAGATAGATGTTCTCCGCCACGCTCATTTCCGGCACCAGATGCAGCTCCTGGTAAATAATGGCGACGCCCGCGTCCAGCGCATCGGTGGTGCGCTGAAAGCTCATTGGCTGGCCTTTGATACGAATCTCGCCGCCGCTCGGCTGATAACTGCCGCTGAGTATTTTTAACAGCGTCGATTTGCCTGCGCCGTTCTCGCCCATCAGCGCATGGACTTCACCGCCACGGCAGTCGAAGGAGATATCCTGCAACGCTTTCACGCCAGGGAAGGTTTTACTGATGCCATGAAACGACAGAAATGCTGAATCAGTGTTCATGTTTATCCTCACTCTTTCGCGCCGCCCGCCTGTTGTGGCGGGCGGCGCGAAATGGGCTATTAAGGATGCCAGGCTACGACCAGCCTGGCAGGCTCAGGGTTACATCAGTCCTTTTTTCGCCAGTTCCGTTTTGAAGTTGTCACGGGTGATCAGTACGACATCGGTCACTTCGGTGAATTTCGGTGGCTCTTCATCTTTGCTCACCCAGTTGTAGAGCATCTGGCTGCTTTTGTAGCCGTGGATATCCGGGCTTGGCAGCAGCGAACCGTAGAAGCCGGTCGCCTTCTCTTTCGACAATTCACTGATGGCATCCACGCCGTTGATGCCGATGCCGATAACGTCAGCCGCTTTAAAACCCTGACCTTCGGTAGCCCGTACACCGCCCAGCACGGTGTTGTCGTTCATGCCGACAATCAGCCAGTGCTTAACATCAGGATGCTGAACCAGCAGGGAGTTACCAGCGTCAAACGCGCCGGGGATATCGTTGGATTTGGTTGGCACCTGATAGATCTGGGCTGCCGGGAAGCCTGCGGCTTTGATGGCGTCCATTGAGCCGCCAGTACGACGACGCGCGGTGTCGAGTTCGTTAGCGGTAATTGCCATTACGCCAGTGGTTTTCACATCCCAGCCGCGTTTTTGCATCTCTTTATAGAGTTCCTGACCCTGGCGCTCACCAATTTTGGTGGCGGCCATCATCACCAGCGGCACGGTTTCCATTGGTTTCCCTTTGGCGGTAACGAACTGGTCATCCACCGCGATAACCTTCAGACCGTAGCCACGCGCTTTTGCCATGATGGCAGAGCCGAGTTTCGGATCGGGCGTACAGATAACAAAACCTTTCGCACCGTTCGCCGCCAGGCTGTCGATGGCATTGAGGGTTTTTTCACCATCCGGTACGGCAATTTTGATGACCTCAAAGCCGTTATCTTTGCCCGCTTTGTCGGCGAATTTCCATTCAGTCTGGAACCAGGGTTCTTCTGGTTGCTTGACTAAAAAACCCAGCTTCATGGTCTCGGCGATAGCGGATTGTGACATAACCGCTGCCAGGCCAATAGCCGCGAACGCTTTAGTGAATTTATGCATGATGCTCTCCGGTACCAGGTTATTTTTCGCTGCTAATAACGAATCGGTGTAAACGCTACCAGTAAGATTTGTTTTGTGGGTACAGCCATAAATCAGTGCGTTAGGTTGCTATGTGCTGTCAACCTGTCCAGACGCTGGGCTAGTTTTAACGGTATTAGCGAAGAAAAATGTAGAGCGGTATCACATCTTAAAATCACGGCAAAATGATCCATATATTCAGCAAATTTAACCGGATCTTAACTTTTGCAATGGATCACAAAATCACTGCCGATGACAGAAAAGTACATATTGTCAGCCAGCGATGACTAACTGATTTGGCGCGTCGAACCCAGGATACATGAGTTAACTAACTACAGGAGATTCCGATGCGTACTGGAGCCATCACCCTTGGGCTGGACTTTGGTAGTGATTCGGTGCGTGCGCTGGCCGTGGATTGTCATAGCGGCAAAGAGCTGCAGAGTGCGGTGTTCAGCTATCCGCGCTGGCAACAAGGCTTGTACAGCGATCCGCACACTAACCGTTTTCGTCACCATCCACAGGATTACATCGACGCCATGGAGCAGGCGCTGCTCGGCGTACTGAATGCACTGAGCGAAGATCAGCGCCACGCCGTGGTCGGCATCGGGGTTGACAGCACCGGCTCCACCCCGGCACCCATCGACCGCGACGGCAATGTGCTGGCGCTGCGACCGGAGTTCGCCGACAACCCCAACGCGATGTTTGTGTTGTGGAAAGACCATACCGCTATAGAAGAAGCGGAAGAGATCAATCAGCTGTGCCACAGCGGCCGCTTCCAGGATTACAGCCGCTATATCGGCGGTATTTACTCCTCGGAGTGGTTCTGGGCGAAGATTCTGCACGTGTCGCGTGAAGATGCGGCGGTGCGTGATGCCGCTGTCTCCTGGGTCGAGCTGTGCGACTGGGTGCCGGCCCTGTTAAGCGGCACTACCGCGCCTGACAAGCTGCGCCGGGGCCGCTGTTCGGCCGGTCATAAAGCGTTGTGGCACGGCGACTGGAACGGCCTGCCCGATGTCGATTTCCTTAATGCACTGGACCCGCTGTTAACGCAGCAGCTGGACTCTCCCCTGTTTATTGACACCTGGACCGCTGATCTGCCGGTCGGCACGCTGTGCCCGGCATGGGCCCAGCGTCTTGGCCTGAAACAAACTGTGACGCTGTCGGGTGGCGCATTTGACTGCCATATGGGCGCGGTCGGTGGCGGTGCCAAACCTTATACGCTGGTGAAAGTGATCGGCACCTCAACCTGCGACATCCTGATTGCTGATGCGGAAAAGGTCGGCGATCGCGACATCAAGGGCATCTGTGGTCAGGTCGATGGCAGCGTTGTGCCCGGTGCTATCGGGCTGGAGGCGGGTCAGTCTGCCTTTGGTGATATCTACGCCTGGTTCAGCCGTTTACTGGGTTGGCCGCTGCAACTGGCGGCAGAGCACCACCCAGAGCTGAAGCCTCAACTGGCTGAGAGACAAAAGAATCTGATTAAGGATCTGACCCAGGCCTGGGCGGCTAATCCGCAACTCGACCATCTGCCGGTGGTGCTGGACTGGTTTAACGGTCGCCGCACGCCAAATGCTAATCAGCGGCTGAAAGGGGTAATTACCGATCTGAATCTGGGCACCGATGCCCCCGCGATGTTTGGCGGTTTGATCGCTGCCACAGCGTTTGGCGCACGCGCCATCATGGAGTGTTTCGAACAGCAGCAGATCCCGGTCGAGAACATTCTGACACTGGGCGGCATCGCGCGGAAATCCCCGGCGATTATGCAAGTCTGCTGCGATGTGATGAATCGGTCACTGGATATCGTCGCCTCTGATGAGTGCTGTGCGCTGGGTGCGGCCATTTTCGCCGCCGTTGCCGCCGGTGTTCACGCCAGCGTTCCCGACGCCCAGCAGGTGATGGCCAGCCCGATTGCCGTCACGCTCCAGCCCGATCCGGCGCGCGTCGCCCGCTATCAACAACTTTATCAACGCTATCAACAGTGGTGCGTGACGGCTGAACCCCACTACGCCGCCCGCCCCGCTTCCGCTAAGTAAAGGAGTGATTTTATGGAACAGTCAAACAGTTACAGCGTGTGGTTTGTCATCGGCACGCAGCACCTCTACGGGGCGGAGACGTTACGCCAGGTTGAACAGCATGCACGTCAGGTGGTCGAAGGTTTAAATCAGGCCGGTTTACCGCTGCGTCTGGAGCTGAAACCGCTGGTGAAGTCACCGGATGAAGTGCTGGCCCTGTGTCGCGACGCCAATTACGACAAGCAGTGCATCGGTATCATGACCTGGCTGCACACCTTCTCCCCGGCCAGGATGTGGATCGGTGGGCTGAGCGTGCTGAATAAGCCACTGCTGCAATTCCATACCCAGTTCAATGCGGAGATCCCGTGGGACAGTATGGACATGGACTTTATGAACCTGAACCAGACGGCGCATGGCGGTCGCGAGTTCGGTTTTATCGGTGCACGCATGGGCCTGCAACATAGCGTGGTGACCGGTCACTGGCAGGATAGCGCCAGCCAGCAGCGTCTGGGTAACTGGATGCGCGCGGCACTGGCTAAACAGGCCAGTCAACAGCTGAAAATCGCGCGTTTCGGCGACAACATGCGTGAAGTGGCTGTGACCGAAGGTGATAAAGTCGCTGCACAGATTCAGTTCGGTTATTCGGTGAATGGCTGGGGCGTCGGCGATCTGGTTGAGGTCATTAATGACGTCAGCGATGGCGACGTGAATTCGCTGATCGACGAGTACGAGAGCCTTTACCGCTTTACCGATGCCGCCGCCGCTGGCGGTGAAAAACGTCGGAACGTGCTGGATGCGGCGCGCATCGAACTCGGTCTGAAACGTTTTCTGGAAGCGGAAGGCTGCCATGCCTTTACCACTAACTTCCAGACGCTGCACGGCATGACGCAGCTACCTGGGCTGGCGGTTCAGCGTCTGATGGGTCAGGGATATGGCTTTGCAGGCGAAGGTGACTGGAAAACTGCTGCCCTGCTGCACATTTTTAAAGTGCTGGCAGGCGACCGCAAAGGTGGCACATCATTTATGGAGGATTACACCTATCACTTCTCACCTGGCAACGATCTGGTGCTCGGATCTCACATGCTGGAAGTCTGCCCGTCGATTGCCATTGAAGAGAAGCCCTTGATCGATGTGCAGTTCCTGGGCATTGGCGATAAAGCGGATCCGGCACGGATGATCTTCTCAACGCCCGCGGGTCGTGCAATTAACGCCAGCGTGATCGATATGGGTGATCGTTTCCGTCTGCTGGTTAACGTGGTGGATGCTATCGAACAACCGAAACCGCTGCCAAAGTTGCCCGTTGCCCGTGCACTGTGGAAAGCCCAGCCGTCACTGGCGACGGCCTCCGAAGCGTGGATTCTGGGTGGCGGCGCGCACCATACGGTCTTCAGTCAGGCGCTGACACTGGACGACATGTATCTGTACGGTGAGATGAACGATATCGAAGTGCTGGTGATTGATGAGCACACACGTTTGCCTGCGTTTAAAGACGCGCTGCGCTGGAACGAAGCATATTACCGTTTGAAACGTTAATGACGAAGGTGTAGTGGCGCTGCTCATTTTAGCGATTAGCCGCGCTCTAAAGTAAGTAAATGCAATGGCCGATGCAGAATTATACGGCATCGGTTTTTGATAAATATTGTGCGATTCCGTCGGGAATGACGGGCGTTCCGCAAAGTCGCCGTAAATACATCCCTGTAGGTTCGTCCGCCGCATCTATGCGGCGGACATCTTTCTTCACTGCTCGTTATCTCCCCTTTATTAATACTTTCTCGCATATTTTAAACGTCATGATCTGGCCCAACCGGGAGGAAAAGATGTACCTGAAGAGCAAAGCGTCCGCGCCAGGGATGGCGCGGACGATCCGCATGGATGCGGCAATACTGTGCGATCAGGCATACCTTTCCTGACCCTGCACCTTCATCTAAAGCGATTGTTTTTCAACACACCAATAAAAAAGTCCACTGTTCCGCTTATTAAAGC